>Ga0208645_1000215_pt1 | contig 73642 bp, 65 predicted proteins | sample VirMetDEL_Sep_01_FD_184519 | JGI IMG/M metagenome (GOLD analysis project Ga0208645, IMG submission 184519) | Aqueous microbial communities from the Delaware River and Bay under freshwater to marine salinity gradient to study organic matter... | ecosystem: Environmental > Aquatic > Marine >... | reverse complement strand
TCAAACTTCTCAAATGTTGTTAGGTAATGCCGTTCGAGATAATTTGTAATATGGATTTAGGAAAAACACTTACCCCAGAATTTTGCGAATTGGTAGATCGCATTGAAGAATCAGGTTTAGCAGCTGAGGTTATTGCTACTGCATTGCTAGAGATGAAAGAACACCCAAAAGGATCTCCATTGGTTTGTTTGCAGATTGCGGCTTACGATTGGGATATTTAAAAGTTATTTTGTATATTGAATAAAAATAAAGTTATGACACACTACGAAGAAAAACAAAATCTAAAAGCAAATCTAATTAATGATGTTATTTTCTACACCAATCGCCTAGAAGACCTATGGCAATACCATCCAGAAAATCCTAAAAAATTAGATGTGGTTGATGAATATAATGCTCTTAAAAACGAAATTCATCTTCTTGAAGATCGAATTCAACAACTAGGTGAATAACACCTAACCGAGCTACTGTGGTGGAATAGGTAGACACGAGGGACTTAAAATCCCTTGGGCAGTAATGTCCGTGCCGGTTCGATCCCGGCCAGTAGTACAAAACGTTCTTTAAAATACAAAAGGGGAGAAAAACGTAAAATCCTAAGGTTACAGTCGACGGGCTGCTTAGGTTGGGACCTTGACGCTGGAAGCGCGCTAAAGAGGTGAAGCCCCTTATTATGGACTCGTAGCTCAGCTGGATAGAGCATCAGCCTTCTAAGCTGACGGTCGAAGGTTCGAATCCTTCCGGGTTCACAAAAAAATCGTAGCAATCTAGTCCGCTAGATTCTGAAGAAAGTGTGGCCAGCTTTCGTAGGTTAAGCGATATCCTACAATATTGGAAGATTGGCAGAGTGGTCGAATGCGGCAGTCTTGAAAACTGTTGTACCGCAAGGTACCGTAGGTTCGAATCCTACATCTTCCGCACGGACTCAATTAGGTTGTGTATGCAATTAGCTCCTCAACCTCATGCACCTGCAGATAGTGAGGTGATTGAGTCTAAATGCCACAATAGCTCAGTTGGTAGAGCTTCTGATTTGTAATCAGATGGTCGGCGGTTCGAGTCCGTCTTGTGGCTCTAGAGTAGGTAAGGAAAACTAGGGAGATAGCGTGGCTATGTCCCTTTTTCTTTTTATATTCTATTACAAGTTACAAAAGTGTTCTTTGGCACATTAAAAATTAAAAAATTATGGAATTAACATCATTTATTTTAGGTGTATGTGCGGTTGTTGTTATTATGATGATCGTGGGTACGTCTGTGAATTACATGGCGATTAAAGTTCTTAAGAAAGAATTAGAAAACCTCAAAAAGCAAGATTGGGAAACAATCGATTATGCTGATCAATTAAACAACAATCTCTACGATGAGATGAATAAACTCTACAGATATGTAGATAGTCGACACGATAAACTTCAAGATAATTTCCAACGTGAAATTGAAAATGTAGTTCGTATGATAGATGAACGCCAAAAAAATACTGAAGGTAATATTCGCGATTACTTAACCAGTTGGCAGAATTCAGATGAATTCGCGATAATGTTAAATAAAATTAAAAAGAAGGAGTTTGATTCTGATTTAGGTCTCTCCTACTAAGTATGTATAATCCGTCAAAGACGCTTTTGTTAACTTTAAAAAATATTTTTGTAAAATGGGTCATTACGAAGATGCTTTCTATGAAATCTATGAAGATATAGATCAAAAAGGTTTAAAACCCCAATTCGACGCTCAAGTCCAAAAGATGCTTAATCAAGAAAAGCATAAAAATAAATCTGCAAAAGAAATGTGGGAGTATGCCCACCACAAAGTAACCAGCTCATTTACTTCAGAGAGTAACTTGGATTAATAAGTCTAGCTTAGTATACTCCAAATATGTATACTAAGATGATTAACCTAAATAATATATTCTCTTTATTTTCAGCCAATGAAGAATTGGATGGGGTGAATTCTGAGGTTCAAATAGATTTTTCTCAAACCCCAATTTACTGGATTGGAATGTATAAAAAACTTGTTCTCAATCACATTAATTTTAATAAAAAAGTCCTTAAATTTTTCAAAGAATCAAACCAAGAACTTGACGTAGAAGACATGAAAGACGCGGGGGAATTCGTGGTTTACCATAGGGCATGGCATTACATACAAAACGTAAATATAGACGTTGAAGAACACATTATAGCAATAAACAAATACACAGACGAATATTTAGATACAGCACTTAAACTAGGTATTTCATTTTTCGAGCAACATGAAGAATATGAAAAGTGTGCACATCTTAAAAAAATCCTAGACAAATCAAAAGAATTTTAATCTTAGCTTGGAGTTAATTTTTCCCTATATTATATTTGGAGTACGGGTTAAGGGGAAAAAGAGATATAGAGAAATAAGGGATGAATGAGGGGGGGAGGTACTTCCGAAATATTAAAAATATTAAATATAAACATATGCGTAATCAAGAATTAATCGACAAACGTTTTGACCAAATTGATGGTAAGATTAAAACATTAAATTATTTATTAAGTCGTCAATCAAGTGTAAATGATTTTAAAAATGAGCTTGGACAACTTGAGGAATTAGTAAGTGATCTTAAATCATTAGTAGAAAGAAATCTTACACCACTTAGAAACGGATAATATTTAAATAAAAGTTATGATTTTAGAAGCAAAAGATATCCAAAACAATTGGGTTCAATTTATGGCTAATATTGATGCCCATATTACTGGGGAGCGTAAGCGTAAATTGATTGAATTTTATGAAAAGTATCAAGAGCGTATTATGCTTATGCCTGCTGCTCATAAAAAAGAATATCACAATGCATTCCCAGGTGGATATGTTGAGCATGTAAATCGTGTTGTACGTTGTGCCCTTAAACAATATGATCTATGGTCAGATGAAGGAGCAGATATGACTACATTTACAAAGGAAGAACTCGTATTCTCTGCTATTAATCATGATTTAGGTAAAATGGGAGATGAAAATGAAGAATCATATATCCCCCAGACTGATAAATGGAGAAAGGAAAAACTAGGTGAAGATTATATGTTCAACACTAAAGTTCCTTTCGCTTCAGTACCTGATCGTGGTTTATACCTCCTTCAATCCAATGGTATCCAATATTCATTTAATGAAATGGTTGCTATCCAGACTCATGATGGTTTATATGATGATGCTAATAAAAAGTATCTTATGACCTATATGCCAGAACAAAAGCCTCGTACTTGTTTACCATTTATTCTTCACCAAGCAGATTTAATGGCAGCACGTATTGAGTTTGAGCGTGAATGGTTACCTAAGTTAAGAGGAGAAAACAATAACTTGGATACCAAGAAAAATAATTTTACATTAGGTACTAATACTAATACTAAATCCACATCTTCAACAAAATCCAAAGCATTGGGTTCTATTAAAAGTGAAGGGTTGAAAAATATGTTAGATAATTTATGATTACCACAATAGTAATTACAGTTTTGTCAGTTTTGGTCGTGGTCTTAGGATTCACGACCATCAACCTATTACGTAAAAACGAAAGAGCCGAGGATATCGTAGTAGGTTATCTTATCTATTTAGAAAAGATTTCAAAGGTTATAGAAGCATCAGATGAAAAATTAAAAAAGATTGACTATAAAGGGTCATTCCGTTCAGATGATGAAGTAGGTTTTTTCTTCGAGCAAATCAAAAAGATTCAAGACATCTTAAATGATTTCAAGTTGAAAAAATCCTAAAACCCCTATGGACCATATAATTAGAGCTAAAAAAAGCGAAAAACAAAGTAGAAGATATTTTACAAAAGAAACAGAACAAGCTATTGTAAAATATAATAATTCTATTGATCCCGAAGAACGTAGTAAAATTTATGAGCGTCATATCCATTGGCCCTTTTACAAGCTAACAGAAAATATAATCCACACATTTAAGTTTTATTATACTGATGGTGTGGAGAATTTAGAAGATCTTCAACATGAAATAATGACATTTCTTCTATCTAAAATCCATTTATTTGATCCTTCTAAGGGAGCTAAAGCATATTCTTATTTTGGTACTATTGTAAAACGATGGTTAATTGTATACAATCAAAAAAATTATAAGAAAAAAGTAAATAATATTCCAATTACAGATCTTTCAAATTATTCCAATTTAGATACCTCAGACCCAGGTTTTATTACTTCTAAAAGAATGGATAATGAAATCAATAATATTGTAGAAACCGAAGATTATTTAGATGATGAATTAGGGGCTCAAGGTTATAAACATGAAGATAAATTATCTTGGTTTATAGATCGTTATGTAGAATATTGTACAGAACATATCTTTGAAATTTTTAATAAAGAATACGATGCCCAAATCGCAGATGCTATCTTAGAATTATTTAGAAAAAGAGATGCGATTGATGTATTTAATAAAAAAGCTCTTTATATCTACATTCGCGAACAAGTAGATGTAAAAACCCCCAAAATTACTAAAATAGCTAACGTTTTATACGATATCTTTAAGGAAAAATATTTATACTATTTGGAACACGGGAAATTCCCATCCTAAAGGTTTTATTTAGATATATTTATAAATAAAACTATGGGACAGTTAGATTCAATAGTCTTTGGTAAGAAAAAATTTTCCGATATTTTAGAGGAAATTTATAACAACCAAAAGAAAAAGGAAGCACAAGTAACAGCTCTAATCTCAGAATTAAAACCTTTAATTAATGAAATTGGAGATGCTACCCTTATTGTTCCCTTGATTAAAGAATACATGGAAATTGGAGTTAAAAATGATGAGCAACTTATCAAAATGGCTACAATTGTTCAACGTGCTCTTCAATCAGGTCAAAATGAGGATGGTAGTTTTGGTATTTCTGAAGAAGAAAAAGCTCAATTACTTGAGGCAATGGAAGATTTACAAGGTAAAAAAGGTAAGGAAGAAAAATAATGGCTAAAAGATCCACAGGTCAAGCAAGTTCACCCTCACCCTCAGCAGCCCCTACTCAAGCAAGTATTTTTCCTGGGAGGGTATTATACACTATATTAGATGATAAAGAAGATTCTAATGCTTTTAATCAATATGGTGAATGGGGTGGTATTGGGTGTATTTTTTGGGCTTCGACTGTGAATACAAACTCTAACCCAACAGTTACCGATAAAAACTTTGCAAGACCTCTTTTCCCAAACCAAAAACATTACCCATTAAAAAATGAAGTTGTTTATTTAATTGGATTACCTAGTAATGCCTCTGAAAAAACACCAGGTACTATTCAATATTATTATTTCCATGCTATTAATTTTTGGAATAATAACCATCATAATGCCATCCCAGATCCTATTATTGGAGCTGGGAATATTCCTGAATCTCAACAAAGAGATTATATCCAAACCGAAGCAGGAGCTGTAAGAAGAGTAACAGACGGGGGGACTGAAATTGATTTAGGAACTACTTTTACTGAAAGGTTAACAGTTAAAACATTACTTCCTTATCAAGGAGATATAATTTACGAAGGTAGATGGGGGCAAGGTTTAAGATTTGGTTCAACTGTTAAAAATGCTAATATCCCCAATGAGTGGTCTAAAGATGGAGAAAATGGTGATCCTATTGTTATTTTAAGAAATAATCAATATGATGATGGTAAAGATCCTTGGGTACCACAAGTAGAAGATATTAACAAACAGGGTTCTTCTGTTTATTTAACTTCAACCCAAATAATTCCTTTAGAAGCATCTAGTACATCTTATAAATCTTATTCAACATCTCCCACAAACCCAAACCAATTTGCAGGAGAACAAATTATTTTAAATTCTGGTAGGTTAGTTTTTAATACTAAAGAAGATCACTTATTACTTTCTTCAGCTAAATCTATTAATTTAAATGCTGTAGATAGCGTTAATATTGATTCTCCCAAAACTATATTACAATCTAATAATGTTTATTTAGGAGATAAAAATGCAACAGAATCAGTAATTTTAGGAGATAAATTTTTAACAGATTTAAGTAAATTACTTACAAATATTATAGCATTAAGTACAGCACTTCAAACACCTGTAGGAACCCCAGCACCATTTGTTCCTAATGTTGCTATCCCGGGTCCTGCGGTTCAGGTGACTCAAACAGCAACCCAAATGTTAAATAAAATTCAAACTTACAAATCAAAAGTAAGTAAAACTAAATAATGGGATTAGAAAGATTAATTATAAGGAGTATTACTAAATCAGTAAAAAGTTCAATAAAGTTCCAAGGAACTGTAGATGATCTTATTTCTGATTTTCAAAAAGGGTGTCCTCCTAAGGAGAGATTAATTGCTATAATTAAAACAAAAAACCAAATTACTTCTGCCCTTCAAAATATTAATAAAACTTTAAATAATTTAAGTTCAACAGCAAGTACAATAGATAATATTATTTCTACTCTTTCATTAGTTGTAACAACTGTAAAAGCTATCCCTATACCAACATCTGTTCCTCCTGGGGTAGGTTTACCCTTAAATGTTATTACTATACTTTCTAACACATTAGATACTATTGGGGATGCCTTGAAAAAGAATAAAGGATTAGTAAAGGTAATTCCTGGTGCTTTAAGAAGTATAACTACATCTATTGATCCTGTATTAACTTCATTAAGAGCTTTAGATGGGTTAATTCAAGTTTGTATTACTGAAGCTGTTGAAGGGATGAATGAGGATGAGAAAAATGCTTTTATAGATGAATTAAATTTTTCTTTGACACAAACAGGAGATTTTTCTAATCCTGATTTGAATGCATTAAGTAATGATCTTTTATTAGAGAGATTAAGACCTAATTCTAATAATCCTTTAATTTACCAAAACTTTAAACTAGAAATCCAGTTTAATGATCAAAATGAATTTAGTTTTCCTTCAAGAAGAGTAAGAGGTACTAATCTAGTAAGATCTGATATTAAATTATTTAATACAGATGATGCTCAATATTCATACTCAGTATCTACCCAAATATTAGTAGAAGAAGCCAAATTTAGGATTGATAGTTATTTACAAAGATATCCTTCTTTAGCTAGAATTATTACATCTTCAGCACTTACAGGCTCAGTTCAAGATGTAAATGACCCTAACATTAATGGGGGTGTTGGTAGTGGAGGTGGTCTTATAGGTTCATCATCTTCAACATCAGGTACTCCACCACCACCAGATTACACACCATTTACTACAGCCGGTACTGTAGATGGAGAGGTTAGATTTCAAGGTGGTCAAGCTTGGCGTTGGTTAGGTGGTTCTCAAAAAAGATGGGTTCAACACACAGTATCTTATGCACCTTTTACTCGAAAAGGAGCATATAATGGAGAGGTAAACACAATAGCTACTACTAACACATTCCCTAGAACAGTTACCTATTATAAGTGGAATGAAACACTTTATAAGTGGGTATTTGATAGAACAGTTGTACAATAATGAAAAAAACAATTAATTTTAATATTTATAACAAAAATGAAATCTACAGAACTTAAAAAAATGATCAAAGATGCCGTAAAAGAGGCAATCCAAGAGGAATTGAAAGATATTCTTTTGGAAGCAGTTCGTGCTCCAAAAGGATCTGTAGCAGTTGTACAAGAATCAATCAAACCAGAAGCTCCTTATGTAGGTGTTTCAACCCAACCATCAATGACTGCTGAACAAAAACGTAACTTATACGAGCAAGCATTAGGTGAAACAACACTTTCATTCAATTCCTCACAAGCTCAATCATTTAGACCACAAGCAGGGTACGATGCCGCAAATGGTACTTTACCAGCAGGGGAAGTTGATATGAGTCAAATTATGGGGTTAATGACAAAATAATAAATGGCACAAATTATAGCAAATAAATATCCTATTGATACCGAAGCTAGAAAAGCTGTTGGGTTTGGATTACCTATAAATGGTGATGCTGTGTTTGTGCCTACTTATACAACTGCTGATCAAATTAAAGCTAATTTAGTAAATTGGTTATTAACTAATAAAGGCGAAAGAATATTAAATCCTGAATTTGGAGCAGATTTAAAATCTTTATTATTTGAACAAGTTGAGGTTGGGTTAGAGGAAAATTTAAAATTTACTATTCAAAATAGTATTAAAAATTATTTCCCAATGGTAAAAGTAAAAGAACTAGATTTTATAACAAACCCAGATGAAAATACTACTAATTTTATCTTAACCTATGAAATAGTTTTATTTGGAATTGAAGATACTGTTAATATATTATTACAATAATGGCTAATTTAAATAGAGATATAAGATATATTAATAGGGATTTTAATGATTTTAGAAGTGCTTTAATTGAGTATTCTAAAACCTATTTCCCTAATACTTATAATGACTTTACAGATACTTCTACAGGTATGCTGTTTATGGAAATGGCATCTTATGTAGGTGATGTTTTATCATTTTACTTAGATAACCAAATTCAAGAAACTTTTATTACAAAAGCTAGACAAACTGAAAACTTATTTAACTTAGCTTATATGTTAGGTTATACCCCTAAAGTCACTACAGCAGCTTCAGTTATGATTGATATCTACCAGCAATTACCCGCAAAGGTAAGTGGTAGTACTACAGTTCCAGATTTTGATTATTGTCTTAAATTACCTCAAAACACTACAATCTCCTCTAATTTAAACTCAGGTTTACAATTCTTAATTGAAGATGTAGTAGATTTCTCAGCATCAAGTTCATTAGATCCAACTGATATTTCTGTATATCAATTACAAGGAACTCAACCAACATATTATCTTTTAAAGAAACAAAGAAAAGCTATTTCAGCAACTATTAAATCTACTACATTTAATTTTAATGCTGCTACAAGGTTTGATACTAGAACTATTAATGATACTAATATTATAGGTATTTTAGACGTATTTGACAGTAATGGTAATGAATGGTATGAAGTACCTAACCTTGCCCAAGAAAATGTGTTCGATACAATTAAAAACACGAATGCTAACGATCCTAATTACTCATCAGATACAGAAGTTCCATACTTACTTCAATTAAAACAGGTACAAAGAAGATTTGCATCTCGTTTTGTAAACACCGGATCACTTCAACTTCAATTTGGTGCTGGTGGTACTTCAAGTAATACAGAAGAAATTATTCCTAACCCAGATAATGTAGGTTTAGGTTTACCATTTGAAAAGTCAAAACTTACAACAGCATTTTCTCCATTAAACTTTGTATTTACAGATACTTATGGAATTGCTCCTTCTAATACAACATTAACAGTTAGATATTTAACTGGAGGAGGAGTAGCTGCTAATGCTCCATCTAATTCTTTAACAGGAATTGATGATACTAATGTAGTATTTTTAAACCAAAATCTTACAAATACAACTTTAGCTAATACTATATTTAACTCATTAGCATCAAATAATCCATTAGCTGCTGATGGGGGTCAAGATGGAGATACTGTTGAAGAATTAAGACAAAATGCTGTTGGTAATTTCCAAAATCAATTACGTACTGTAACTAAACAAGATTATTTAATTAGAGCATTATCAATGCCTTCTAATTTAGGAGTTATAGCTAAAGCATATGCTGAACCTGTTAAAATAGCAGAATACCAACCCGGGGAATTGCCTGCAATTTTAGATTTATATATTTTATCTTACGATTCAACTAAAAAATTAAGAACAGCATCATCACTTTTGAAACGTAATCTAATGACTTATCTTTCTGAATACAGGATGATTAATGATTCTATTAAAATTAAAGATGCTTTTGTTATTAATATAGGAATTAATTTTGATATTATAGTTTTACCTAATTATAATAATAATGAAGTATTAACAAAATGTATTGATGCTTTAACAGATTATTTTAACATAGATAAGTGGCAGATTAATGAACCTATTATGTTAAAAGATTTATATATTCTTTTAGATAAAGTAGAAGGTGTTCAAACCGTTAAAAATGTATCTATTTCAAATTTAAATGAAACTGCTTTAGGGTATAGTGAATATGCCTATGATGTTGTTGGAGCTACTTTAAATGAAGTAGTTTACCCTTCACTTGATCCTATGATTTTTGAAGTTAAATACCCTAATACAGATATTAAAGGTAGAGTAGTACCACTATAATAAAAAGATATGGCAGTATATAAAATTTTCCCAACTCAAGATGCTACATTATATGAGCAATACCCTAGTAAAAATACTGGATTAGACCAGATTTTAGAGGTATCTTCTTATTATTATTTGGGAGATAGATACAATAGCAGATACCTAATTCAATTTTCTACAGATGAAATTCAAGACGTTATTGATAATAAAGTAACTGGAAGTTGGACATCTTACTTAAGAAATTTTAATGCTAATGTTTCAGGATTAGCTATTAATACTAATCTTCATTTTTTCACAGTATCTGGGAGTTGGGGTATGGGTACTGGAAGATATTCAGATTCACCTGATGTAGTTAATGGAACTAGTTGGGTTTGGAAAGATTATTCTGGCTCAGTAGCTTGGATTTCTGCTGGGGGTGATTATAATGCTTCTCCAGAATATTCACAATCATTTTCATATTCTAACCCAATAGATATTAATGTTAATGTATCTACCACAGTTGAAAGTTGGTATAGTGGGTCTGATAATGATGGATTTTTAGTAAAACTTTCAAGTAGTGTTGAAGATAGTACTAGTACTACTAATCAACCTATTTTTAAATATTTTTCAATTGACACTAACACTATTTATCCTCCTTGTTTAGAATTTAGATGGAATGATTCTATTTGGAATACCGGTTCTAATGCTGTATTAAGTACTCCTGAAGCATTTATTTCAATTTATAATAATGCAGGTGTTTATTATTCTGAAAGTGTTCCACGATTTAGATTAGCAGCTATCCCAAAATACCCAGATAGACAATTTATTACAGCTTCTTATTATACTGAAAACTATTATCTTCCTGAATCTCAATCATTATATGCTATTAAGGATAGTGCAACAAATGAATTTGTAGTTGATTTTGATTCTACTTATACTCGTATTAGTGCTGATGCTACCTCAAGTTATTTTGATGTGTATATGAATGGTTTAGAACCTGAAAGATACTACACAGTATTAGTTAAAACTGTAGTAGGTGGGGTTACTAAAGTATGGGACGAAAATATTATGTTTAAAGTTGAAAAAGGATAATTATGGCTGCGACAGATTTACAATCCCCAACCCCAATAGATCCTTCAAGCTTAAAAAATAAGGCTCAAATTACCCCTCAACCAACAACTACTCCTACTACTTCTAGTATGAAGTTAAGAGTAAACCCAACCGGAGAAGGAGCTAATGTAAGTTTAAGCAGGCAAGTATTTAATAAAGATGATTTTAATAAATCAGTAAAAACTGGATTTACTCAATTAGTATCTACACAAGATCCTAGTTTTTTTGATATTAACTTGGCTACAATAGAAGACTTTTTTACGTTATACGACAAGTTTTTTTACGAAATTCCTAAAGAGGGTGATACTAATTCTCACACTTTCTTAATTACTGAAAGTAGTGAATTTGTTAATTTTAACCCAAATCAAGAAGAGATTGAAGCTTTACTTGAAGAAATTACGGACTTAAGAGAAGAAAACTTAGAATTAAGACAGGAATTAGTTCAAACTATTCAATCAGTCCAAGATTTTAAAGATGGTGCTGAATAGTTTTTCTAATTTTTATACTAAAATATATTTATAAATAAATGGCGTCTGAAGTTACAGCATCTATAATCCCCGTTACCCCTAGCGATCTTTTTCCAAATGGATATGAGTTGGATGAATCTGTAGTTCCTAGTGAAGTCATAGATTCATATTTTGATCCTAATTTAAATAGAGTTGAATTTTGGATTTATGATCTTAGTTTAAATTTCTTAGAAGGTAGTTCTAATTTTGATGGGTGGTATATCTCAAATAAATCTTCTACTGGAGAAAATATATCTCTTGTAAATGAATTATCTTTAGATCCTGTAGCTAACTTATCAAGTTTTGGTTATTCAACAGGACAACTTTATACTGTATATAATTTCGTTAATAACGAATTAGCATCTTCTGAAGATAAACAATATTATATTTCGGAAATCTCCTCAGATAGAACTGAATTAAGATTAGAAACTAATTTTATTACTGGGGAAGAAATTGTAAAAGGATTCCAAGATCTTACTCAAAAATTAGATGATCCAAAATATTTTGATGAATTTTACCTTAATTTTGGTAATAATGATTTAATAATTGGTGTTAATATTTTACTTGACACTACAGGGCCTGAAGAATATTCTATTTTAGTAAAGCTTTACGAACCACTTCCTGAATCTTTTGGATTAAAAGATGAATTGTATGTAGTAACTAAAGTAGCTGAAACATCAACTTTCCAAGTGGTGTTTCCTAATAATGTTAATGTTTCTTCAAATTTAAAATATATTCAGGGGCCTAATGTTAATTTAGAAATTAAAGATTTTGTTAACAATTCAACAGAATTAAAATCAAAATCTGAATTATTAAGTACTACATCCTCAGGTTCTAAAGATAATTTACTTAATGTATTAAATCAAAAAGGTGTAAAAATCACACCTAACTATTCATACAATACATTTAATGAGTTTGTTAATTTTTCATCTGCAAAGAAAAGAATTGAAAACTTTGTTGAGAAATTAGAACAAATCCAAGCATATGAAGCTGATCTTGATGCTTTAGCAACTATTACAGGTTCAACTTCAGCATCATTCCAAGTATCTTCAAGTATTGCCTCAGCATATTCTAAAGTTGAAGATATTATTAAGAATTTTGATGGATATGAATATTACTTATACTATAATACTTCATCATTATCTTATCCTAAAACCGGTTCTTCATTCCCATATACTCCTCTTCCTACTACAGATGTAAGTGTTTCTGTATGGTTGGGTAGTGATATTGAAGGTTCTCAATATTATGGAGGTATTTTATTATCTGCCTCTTTATATGATAATAATAATCAAAACTGGCTATATTATACAATCCCAGAATTTATTAGGGATAATAGTGATAACAACCAATATATTGAGTTTTCAAATATGGTTGGTCAACACTTTGATGAAATTTGGCTTTACACTAAAGCTGTTTCTCAAAGAATAAACACTACTAGTGAACTTGAAAAAGGTATTCCTTTAAAGTTAGCTGAAGAGGCAGTCAAATCTTTAGGATATCAAGGGTTTGGAAATAATTACAATAACGAAGGAAATTATATAGGATTAACAGGTGAAAATAATGGTGTTTATGTTCCTCCAACTGGTAGTGAGTTAATTACTAATTATATTGCTGTTAATAATGGATCTATAGTTAATTACTGGGTACTTGATTATTCATATGCTGATTATGTTCAACAGCTTTTAGACCCAGGTTATCCTTATCCTATTGATTCTGTAAGTAAAGAAATTTTTAAACGTCTTTACCACAATATGTCTTACCTTGTTAAGAAAAAAGGTACGATTTCTGGTTTAAGACAACTTATCAATATTTGGGGTATTCCAAATACTATTCTTCGCATTAATGAATTTGGTGGTAAAAATAAAGATAATTCTGATGACTATGATTTATGGTACAACAGATATAGTTATGAATTCTCTCCAATTTCTACCCAACATATGCCTAGTGCTTCTGTTGTATTCCCTTGGATGCCTTTATATAGAAACTATATATCTTCAAGTGAAGAAATAGTACCTGATAGTATTCAATTTAGATTTAAAACAACAGGGTATCCATCATCATCATTCGGTGGGGAATTTTTTACTCAATCTTTATTAGTTAAAAAGTCTGATGGAGACGATACTTCAACAGATTTTGACTTTGGTATTGCTTTATTCTATACAGGATCTACCTCTGGTTCATATTCGGGTTCATATACTAATGAGTATAACGATTGGGGTCTAATGAGATTCTATATGTCTGGTTCAAGCGCAGACGGTGGTGTAGCTGTGTCTAACGACATCTATTTACCATTCTTTAATAAGGGGTGGTGGTCCGTAATGCTCCAAAGAAACCAGCATGTAAGTGCGAGTGATAACAATAATGCTACAACTTATACCTTATATGCTAAAAATAAAATCTATAATGGATTTGATGGTAATACTATAGGATTTGAAGGATCTGCTAGTATTACTTCAAATATCTCAGAATCTATAAATGATGCCTGGAACAAATATGGAACCGGGTCTGCTGATGGTGTTTATTTAGGTGGTTTTATTTCAGGTTCACAAGTAGGAGGAGTTACATTAAATGAATCAGGTAAAATTATCTCAGGTTCACTTCAAGAATTTAGATATTATGCTTATGCTATAAGTGAAAGTATATTTAATGATTTTGTAATGAACCCAGAATCTATTGAAGGTATTAACCTTACAGGTTCATTAAGTTCATTTGATATTGTAAACTTTAGAGCACCATTAGGAAATGAATTAGAAAGTTTATTTACTAGTTCATTAAGTTCTTCATATACTGAATCAATGACATCTATGCACCCTGCTATTACAGGTGCTGCTGCTATTTTAGTTACAGAATCATTCTACAACCCAGGTACTCAAGTATCATCAAGTAATTATGACATTATTTACTATGAAAATAGTACACTAAGAACATTTAGTAAAACTAATACTGAGGTATATTTCTTAGATCAACCTGCAGTTGGTTTACGTAATAGAATTTCTAATAAAATTCAAGTTGCTGATGGAAGTGATTACGGTACTATCCTTTCAAACCAAATTAGTATCCAACAAGACTACCAAATCAGTAGAAGTTATACAGAAGATATTAACAGTTTAGAAGTAGCATTCTCACCTCAAGATGAGGTAAATGATGATATTATTCAAACATTTGGTTTTGGTGTGGTAGCTGACAGTTTAGCTGATCCTAGATTCCTTTCAGAATCGGTTGATTACTATCCTCAATTAAGAAGAACAGCTGAATACTATTTCCAAAAATATACAAAAGGTAATGTTTATGATTATTTAAGATTAATCAAATATTATGATGATTCAATCTTTAAAGCAATTAAATCGTATGTTCCTGCTCGTACAAATGTTTCTACAGGTATTGTAATTAAACAACATTTACTTGAAAGAAATAGATACCCATTACCTACATTAAACGAAACTACTACAGTAGCTCGTTATGCTTCAGGTTCAGGAGCGAACATTACTTATAACAATCCAATCAACTATGAAAACCTTGAATTAACTTCAAGCATTTCAGTTGGCTCATTTAGTGGTGGTGCTGGAGGATCAGCAAATCAATATAATGTTCCTGCCGGATATTTTAGACTTCAAGATAATGATCCTTCTAGCCCATACACTTTAAACTCAGGTAGTGCCACTAGAATATTTACAAATCCTACCTATAGCTGGATTGACACTAGAGAAGACACTTTCCTAGATGTATCTTCTTCATTAATTGATTTGGGTAATGGGTTTACAAATACTGATGGTGAATTTACAAACTATACTACTAATGATTATACAGGAAATATATTATTTGCTGTTAGAAACTTAAATGCCGGTTCAGGTAGTGTCGTAGCTAATGTTGAAGTAGCTTTAAATGAAGTAGGTACTGGAGTAATTGCTACTCAAACTCGTTATTTACCTTTAGGTACTACTGTTGATTATGGGTTTAGAGATATAACTTTTAAATCTAAAAAAACATACTATTTCACCTTAACCTCAGATGCAAACACTGTAGTAAGAAGATTAACAGCTCAATTTGATAATAATGCTTCAACTAATTGGGGTGGTCAAGCATATCCTGATAGTAATGTTAATGTTACTGGATTAACTGAATTTACCAATCATAATGAATCTGAATTCTTTGATGGTGAATATAGTGGTAGTGAATTTGCAGCAACAACCCAATCATTATTTAATAATCCATTTACTAAACCTTCAACTACTGAAACTACATATAATTTCTTGGTAGGTGAATATGGTCCTATTTTAGATTATGGTAATACTAAAATTGATGTAAAGTTTTGGGATTCTGTTATTGATACTTTTGAAACAACAGTTCGTCCCTACAACCCAGGATCTGGTACAGGTTCAGCAATTTGGATAACCCAATCAGCTAATGGTGTTTCTACCCCTCAAAATTATTATGAAGTAGTAGCTATAGCTTTATTAGATAGTGATGGAGCTAACACTGTTATAGGAGGTGGGTGGTATGAGGTTGGGACTGAAGGAAATATTTACCCAAGTGAATCATATTATTGGGCTAACCAAGTTACTTGGGACAGTGCTCCAATGGTTCGTTTTGATATCAATGGTGCTATATCAGCAGGTAGTGTAGATACTGATACAGAATCATCAGGAATTCCACTTACAGATATTGTTCTTCAAGGTTTAAAAATTAAACAACAAGATGATTTAGCCGCCTCTTCAGGGTATGGTTATAGATTTTACTATACAGGAGATGGAGAATATCTTGATACCCCTGGTGATCAAGGTTCTTCAAGATGGATTCTTGGAACAGATCCTACGTTTGCATTATCTGAAGGAGCATATTCTTCATATTTAAAATATTTTAGTACAGCTGTACTTACTTTTGGAGGTAGTGGACTAGGAGCTACTAGTTCTTTAGGGTATGCTATTAAAAATAGTGCTTCTGTTAGTGAAGGTATTGTTTATTATGCTCCTGCTAATTATTACCATACAGGTAGCGAATTAAACAGATGGAAACCTTTTGGGTTATGTTTAAATGCTGTTGATGTTAATAATAACGACAATACTTCTACTTTAAATTATAGTGGCTCACAAATTGAATTTGCACTTTCTGCTTCTGGAACTTCTTTTGTAGATGGTACTGGGTTAAATAGCTTTATTATAAACTCAGACTATATCCCAGTTTTATCAAAAACCTACAGCTCAACTAATAACTCTTTCTTATACAAGTATAATTTACTTAACACTAGTAGGAATAATTCTAGAGTTGGTGATGAAACTTCATTAGTAAGTTTTGATCCTTATATTTCTTCTTTAGGAGTTAATTTTGAAAATTCGGTTTATTATGCTACTCCTAATAACTACAACGAAAATAGAAACAATTCATTTATATACGATGTAGATTATTCTACAAATGCTACTACAGCTACTAACCGTATAGCAGTTATCTCAGGTTCAGCCACTCCAGCTGAAGTACCTGATAGTAATTACACTATGCGCAGAATTATTAATCCTAGATATGATGGGTGTGAGGTAGCAAGTGCTGATTATAACTTCTATACCCCTTCTACTTCAAGTGTAAATTTCCTTTCGGGGGGATCTGGAAGTTGGGGTGGTGATACCACTGGTGGTAAATTTGGTAAAGTTGCAGCTGTTGACAAACATCCTATTTATTTTGCCCATTTTAAAAATTCAAAAGAAAATTACGAACTTTGGGATTCTTATACTTTTAGATTAGATGCCTTAATTCAAGTACCTTCTAATGATATCTCAGGAACTAATATTGTTCCTAAAGTATATAAATTAGATGGTTCAAATGAAAGATTAGATGAAGTATCTTCTATATTTGAAAAAGGGAGAAATGCTATTGTAGCATATGATAAAAATATTTTTAATGGTATTGACTACTCATCTTTAACAGTAGGATCTTCTGAAATTTTACAAGGTGGTCTTGAATATAATGCTGTACTTACCAACGAAATTTCTGAGGTTGAATTTAAAGATACTTGTTCATTTATTTCCTCTAGTTGGGGTGAAATGAGGTATGGTACTAGCTACACAACTTCCCCATATGTTAACTTACAACTCCTCTCGGGTGGTAATGAGGGTAGAGATTATTTCTTAGAAACAGGAAGTGGTCATTTCCTTCTTCAAGGTGGTGGTTTATTAATTAGTTCTTCTTACGAACCAACTTCCGGGATAAGAGTTCAACAAAGAGGTCCTGGGTTAGGTTTAGTTCACACCCTGAATATAGCTATTTCTAATTCACTTCAATTAGTAGCAAACACAGGTTCTACTGCTGTCGGAAGATTAGGGATGCCTAGATCTGGATCATTACCTTATAAAAAATTAAATCCAAATCTTCCAAGTAATTATATTAGGTTTGCTCCAATCTCAGCTTCAGGTGTAGATACTTACGAAGATTTTGATTTACCATTTATTATTAAAAAAGGTGATGAAATTAGAGTTACATGGAATCAAACCACAGCTACAAGAGCATTATTTGAAACTCAAGATTTTATAGTAACTGATGTCCGTACCTCAGCATCAGCATTATCCGCAGCATATGGTGATGATTATAATATTTCAACTTATAATCCAATCTACAATCATGATGTTTTTCATAGTTCTATTTGGAATACTATTAATGTAACACCTGACCCTTCAACATTTAATATTCCTGCTGGGGAAGTATTTAATTTTACTATTAGAAGAAGAGTAAATGCTGATGATAGAGCAGTGATTTTCCAATCACCTCCATCTGGTTCTTTAGGAATTAAAACCCCTTCAGGACAAGGATATTTAATACCCAATGATTTATCAGCGGTACAAAAACGAAATGTTCAAACAATCATTACTCAACTTAAATCTAGAAATCTATTTTTAGATACATTAGATGTTGAACAAACGTCCTCAACTTAACAACTAAATTTGGATAGAAACTAAAAAAACGTATATTTATAAATAAAATAATCTAACAATGGGATATTTAAATAACCAAGTAGTAACAATTGATGCCATCCTTACTAAAAAGGGAAGAGAATTACTCTCGAAAGGTGATGGTTCTTTCAAGATTACTCAATTTGCTCTAAGTGATGATGAAATCGATTATACCTTGTATAATCCAAATCACCCCTCAGGTTCTGCTTACTATGGTGAGGCGATTGAAAACATGCCTTTAATGGAAGCTTTTCCTGATGAAACCCAAATCATGAAATATAAATTAGCTACATTACCTCGTGGTACAGCTAAAATGCCTGTTTTAGATGTTGGTAGAAGCAGTGTTATTTTAAAACAAAATGCTCCTTCAAATATTACACCATCAACATTAAATTACTTGGGTAATAACCAAACAACCGAAAGTTCAGGTTATACCTTTACAATTTCTGATATTAGATTATTCTCAACATTTGAAGGAACTGGAATTGATACTAAAGCTTCTCAAGCATTAAACTCAACTTCAACTAATGGTACCAATGTATCTAAAACAGTAATTGGAACTACATTGAATATGAGAGCAACAGGTGTTAATACATTATTTGGTAGTCAAACTACTTTATATGCTACATTAACAATTGTTGGTAGAGACAGTGGTGCAAGATTGCAAATCCCAGTAGAGATTAGAAAAACAAATACAACAACTGCATAAGCTATATAACACTATAAGATATGGGATTTTCATTATTACAACCTGAAGATTTAGTACTAAGTAACGATTCTGTTACCGCTGCTATATGGAGCAATAATACTCCAACACTAACTTCTTTTTATACTTCATCAACTCAAGTAGTTAGCAGCACCTCAGAATTTTTCTTTTCAGTTTACCAAACTGCATCTACTGATTCAACAGCTGCTGTACAATTTAACATTGCATATTGTGATGCTGATGGTAGTGGTAGTACATTTTACAATGCTTTAGTAACAGGTTCAACACCTACTAAATCAAACTATGGTCAATATCGTACTTTGATTTTAGGAGATGAAAACGCAAGCTTCATCTTTGGTAACTATTCTGCATCTTATTTTTATGCTATCAACGTAGAAAGAGCAAGATATAAAGAAAAATTATTCCCTGGTACAATGACTCTCCATCTTTCAGGTTCAGGAGGTATTGTTAAATTAACAGATGATAGTGTTGTTGCTTCTTCAGTAACCTATACTGATGCCGGTAGAAAATATAACCTAGTTTCAGGCTCAGCTGGAACAGTTTACACAGGTTCAAATGCTAATGGTTGGGCTGATTCAGGTTCATATGGTTGGGTGTTACCTGATATTGGAGTAATTTTATTAAATGGTGAAGCTTTAAGTGGATCTATGTCTGTAGGTGGTATTTCACTTCCAACAACACGTTCATTTGATTCAGGATCATTTAACCAAGCTAAAATTGTAAACTCTTTAAATATTGCTGGAGCTGCCGGATCCGGATTTACTCTAAACTCAGAAGAAACACTTTCATCTGATTTTATTTTCGTTAGAGCTAGAAACAGTGAATTTAACTATTCAGAAAACCCATCATTTATTTCGGGTTCTACTGGTGAAGTATTATTTAATTCATTTATTGATAACCCTAAAACCTATATTACCACAGTAGGACTTTACAACGATAATAACGAACTCTTAGCTGTAGCGAAGTTGTCAAGACCTTTACCAAAAGATTTTACAAAAGAGCTACTTGTGAGAGTTAAGCTAGACTTCTAAAATGAATGAGTGCGTTCAAACAATTTACAACGAAGGATGTTGCTATAACACCATTTGATGCTATTAAAGGATTTTCTTTTAGTGGTAATGAGATAACTGGTTCTACCGTTGGAATTGAAGTCTATCAGGGAATAAAACCAACATCATCAGTTTTTATATCCCAGTCTGAACAACCTACAGGATTAGTTTTTATACAAAATACTACGGGTATTTACTCTAGTATTAAACAATTATATTATTCAAACTATTTAACCTCAAGTTTAGGAGATACAGTTCCTACACGAAGTATTATAGCAGGTGCTACTCCTGAAGACCTTAGGTATGTAGGTGCTATTGAAGCTCCTAGATATGAAAATTATCTTCAATCAACTCTAACCCAATCAAGATATTTTCCAACAGGATCAGGGGATAAAATCTCCGTAGTTTCTGTACCTGCTAAATTATTTGGTGAAAATATTGTTCCTTATACATTTGAGGTAGAATATACTAACTCTTTAGGATTAGCTGCTAAAGTTATTGATGATGGGGAAGGTAATCTTAAAGTATTATCAACATCAGGTTCTATAGCTGCTTATGGGGCAGGAGCTTATGGAGCTGGAAGTTATGGGTCACTAACCGGTCTTAATTCTGGGAGTATTGTAGGTCAAGTATTTTATTCTCATGGTATAGCAACATTTACTACTAGTTCCCTTATTACAATGGGTGGTGAAGTAAGTGAATCTGTTGCTAATTTAGCTAATTTTACAGTTAATTTTTCATCCTCATTTAGATTATACGAACATCAATATAAGTGTGGTATTAGAAATAATGAATTTGATTTCTCTCTTAACCCAACTTTACTCTCAGGCAGTGCTGATGATGTTTATTATGATTTTGCAACAGGATCAGAATTTAATCCATATGTAACAACCATCGGCTTGTACGATGAAAATAATCAATTATTAGTAGTAGGAAAACTTTCATTTCCCGTACCAATTTCTAGGTATGTAGATACTACTTTAATTGTTAATTTCGACACTTAAAAAAACAATCATGAACTGGATTTATCAAAATGAAGAAATGAAGGGAGTCTCTGACTTTCCTGATGAAACTTATGGCTTTGTTTATAGAATAGTTCACAAACCAACTGGCAAAGCTTATATTGGAAAAAAAATACTCCAAAACACAACTAAAGTAAAATTAACCAAAAAAGAATTAGCTGAATATGAAGGTGTAGTAGGTAGAAGACCTGCTTACAAACTCGCAGTTAAAGAATCAAATTGGAAATCATATTGGGGCTCTAACAAATACCTAAAAGAATTATACGAGACCGAACCAAAAGAAAATTTTGAACGTCATATTATAATTTGTGCCCCTACAAAAAAGTTATTAACTTATTATGAAGTAAAATACCAAATGGTATACCAAGTACTAGAAAAACCAGATGAATTCTTTAATGATAACATTCTTGGAAAGTTTTTTACACGTGACTTTGATGTCTAAAAATGGTTTCGTATATTACCCTCTATGGTAAATGAACTACTTGTTAATCTAGTTGATTCTGTCTTAGGTGCAGGGAAAAGAACAGCGAGGGGCAATAAAGCTTATCACTGTCCTTACTGCAACCACCATAAACCTAAACTAGAAGTCAATTTCACCCAGCATAAAAAAGGATATAATCCTTGGCATTGTTGGGCTTGTGATAAAAAAGGTAGTCGTATATCTCAAATCTTTAAAAAAGTAGGAGCATCATCTGAAAAATTTGAAGAATTAACCAAACTTATAGGTTCAGAAGTTGAATACAAACAAGTAACTACTTCTACAGAACTAAAACTTCCCGAAGAATTTAAACCAATTATAGGTAGTCGTGATATTGTAGCACGTCATGCTTTTGCTTATCTTAAAAATAGAGGCATTACAAGAGATGATATTGAAAAATATAATATTGGTTATTGCGAATCAGGTCGATATGCTAAAATGGTTATTATTCCATCTTATGATGAAACAGGAAAATTAAACTATTTTACAGGTCGTTCATTTGAAAAGGATCCTTATGTAAAATATCGCAACCCAGAAACATCACGTGACATTGTACCATTTGAATTGTTTATAAACTGGAGTATACCGCTTATATTGTGCGAAGGACCATTTGATGCCATAGCCATTAAAAGAAATGCTATCCCGCTATTAGGCAAAAATATACAACAAAATTTAATGAAAAAAATCGTCACATCTGAAGTTGAAAAAATCTATATAGCTTTAGATACAGACGCCCAAAAGCAAGCCCTCAAGTTTGCTGAATATTTTATAAATCAAGGTAAGGAAGTCTATTTTATGGACTTAGATGGGAAAGACCCGAGTGAAATGGGATTTGAAAATTTCACAAAACTAATTCAAAAAACGTTTCCAATAGATCAATATGGTTTGATGGAAAGGAAGCTACAACTACTATGAGTAAGAGAAACATTAAAAAGTCTTACGATCGTATCTTAGAAATTTCTGAAGATGCCAAGCAAATTACAATGCCTGATTCGCGCTATTATAGACGAAATGGCGAATATTACCCCTCAGTAACTTATGTTTTAGGAACTTACCCTAAAGGTAAGTATTTTGAAGACTGGCTAAAAAAAGTAGGTTATTCATCTGAATATATTGTTAAAAAAGCAGGGGAAGAAGGTACACAAGTTCATGAAATGATTGAAGCGTATTTAAACGGGGAAGAATTAAACTTCTTAGGTCCTCATGGTCGCCCCTTATATCATCCAGATGTTTGGCAAATGTTTTTACGTTTTGTTGAATGGTGGGAAGAATACAATCCTATACTAATCGAAACTGAAGTACACCTATTTTCAGATGAACTTAAAGTAGCAGGTACTTGTGATATGGTTTGTGAGATTGATGGTGAACTTTGGATTATCGACTTTAAAACATCTAATAATCTACAAACAACATATGATTTACAGGCAGCTGTTTATGGTCAAATGTATAAAGAATGTTATGGTAAAGAAGCAAACCGCTATGGTATCCTTTGGTTAAAATCTAACAAACGTAAGGGTGCAAGTGGTAAAATGCAAGGTAAAGGATGGGAAATGTATGAGTCATCTCGTTCACAAGAAGAAAATCTTGATATTTTTAAAACAGTTAAAAAATTGTTTGATTTAGAAAACCCAACCCATAAACCTATTTTTACCCAATTTAAAACGCAAGTGAAACGAAAGTTGTGATATTTATATTAAAACACATTGATGATTTCACTGACACGACTTTTAAAGGAAGTTCAAGGTAACCCAAAAGCTATAATCCTTGCTGGCGCCCCTGGTGCTGGTAAGGGTTCTATCTTGGGGGATTTAGATTTATCGGGGTTAAAAATATTCAATTTAGATGATACTATTTTAGCTTTAGCAAAAGCCGAAAAATTTTCACTAAATCAAAAAGATACAGATGCTGAAAACAGAAGTGCTTTTATGAAGGCAATGGCTGCAGCAACTAAAAAACTTAAAGGAGAACAAATCCCTACAGCAATCGCTAATAAAGATTCATTTATCTTAGATGGCACGGCTGCATCAGCTAAACAAACTCAATTATTAGTTGACCAATTAAAGGAAGCTGGCTATGATATAATGATGTTATATGTTTATACGCATCTTGAAACGTCTCTAAAACGCAACGAACGTAGGTTCGAGAAGAGTGGTGGTGAAGATAGAAGTTTAATGCCAAGCGCTGTATACAGAACTTGGATTGATGTAGCTAAAAATTTTGAAACTTACCAACAAATGTTTGGTAATAATTTTGTATCTGTTTCAAACTTAGGTAAAGATGAAACAATGAAAGATGTAGAAAAAATTCTAAAAACCTACATCGATCCATTTAAACCAACAGATGCTAAACCTAAAACTGATAAGGAAATAGCTAGATCTAAAAAACAATCTGAAGAATTAAATAAAGAAATCCAAGATTTCTTAAATTCAGATAAAGTCCAAAATATTATTGATAATTCAGTGTCTAAAGAAGAGGCACAATCAAAGATAACATCATTTGTAAATGGCTAAAACAATCGCAGCATACGGAGGTGGATTCAAACCACCCACAGCAGGTCATTTTGAAGTAGTAAAACGTGCTTTAGAACAATTCCCTGAAATAGAGGAACTTACAATTTATGTAGGTGGTGGTGAACGTGATGGTATTACTCAAGCTGAAGCTGTTTTAATTTGGGAAATTTATCAATCATACCTTCCAATGAAGGTTAAAATTGAACCCTCAAAAGCCCCTATTGGGGATATTATCCGTTTAGGTAAAAATAATCCACAAGACAAAGTTTACTTTGTAATTGGAGCTCGTGAAAAAAATGAAGGGGATCTAAAAGATATTGAATCACGTACTAAGGGGGTTGAAGAAAAATACCCTAATATGGAGATTAAAATTATTCAAACACCTGGAGGAGGTATGAGTGGTACTAATGCTCGTAAAGCCGCTAAAGTATCTGCTGAAGAATTTTACAAATACCTACCCTCAGAATTAACAGATGAAGAAAAACAAGAGGTTTACGATATTGTAAAACCTATGGTAAATGAAACACTTTTACCTTCTGCTTCTGATATTAAAGCTAAATTTAAAGATTTAATATTTGCTGTAAAACAACAAGGTGGAGATGCTAAAAAAGCACTTGTTATGTTAGTTAAAGCCGCTAAAGGTGAAATTGATCTAACAGATGATGATAAAGCATTTATTAAGTTGCAATTAAAAGATGCTCTTAAAGCTGTTTTAGGAACAGCTATATTTGCTCTCCCAGCAGGTTCATTAGTATTGCTCTTGCTTAAAGCTATTAAACTACATGGGTTAGTAATCCCAACCGCATTCCTAAATGAAAGATTAGAGCCATATAAGTTTAAGGTATTATTTTTAGAAAATGAAGATAATACTACAAGATATACTTTTACAACAAACCAGGGTACCGAATATTTAGTAGATTTAGTTAGAAAACCTAAAACTGAAGTAAAAATTGAATATGGTGCTATTAAAGAAGGTCAAAAATCTTGGGTTAAACCTACTAACGAAGGTGAACCCCTTAAAGTTATCTCTACCGTAACTGAAATTATTAAAGAGTATTATGTAAGTAATCCTAATCTTGAAGTTGTAAAATGGAAAGCAACTAAGGGTAAAAATAATACTAAAGTTGATAGTCAAAGAGACAAACTAAACATTAAATTCTTCCAGAGAGAAATGCCTGGGATTAAAGTAGTTCATGAAGGTCAAGAAACAAGAATTATCTTACCTAAATTAAATGAAAATGCTACTTATTCTAAAGACATTGACATTATAGAAAAATGTGCTGCCTTAACAAACCACATGCGTGAAAAAGGATACAAGATTGATCCTTTACCTTCGATTGAATTTGTTAACGGTGATACTGAAAATGCTAGAGATTTCTTTGGTAAAACAGCATATTACGATCCAAACGAACAAAAAATTGTTTTATATACTGAAGGTCGTCATCCTAAAGATATTGTTCGTTCATTTGCTCACGAGATGATTCATCATGTGCAAAATCTTGAGGATCGTTTAGGTAATATTACAACAACAGATACAACTGAAGATTCTAATTTAGAGGATATCGAAAAAGAAGCATATCTAAATGGTAACATCTCATTCAGAAACTGGACTGATAGTCTACAGGAAAAGAAAAAGAAAGATCCATTTGGTTTAAATCAATATGCTCGTGAATTAGCTCAGGGTTTAGAAGAATCATTAAATGAAGGTCGTTACGATAGTATTTCAAGACAATTAGCTTCAATTGCTCTTAATTCTTGGAAAAGCGATTTCAAAGATGGAGCAAGCTATGGATATTTTGTGGGTGAAATTACTCCTGAAGAATATCCAACGGATTTAACATTTACATTTAAAGCATTAGGTCGATTTGTAGATGGTCCTTACAAGCACAACGGTTATTCAAGATCAGATGGTGAAGTAGGAGTTAAATATGAAATTCCAAAAGATTCTATCCCTCAAATTTGGGAAGAAGTTTATATGGATTTAATTTCTACTATTCGACATGAAATTGAACATCAAACCCAAGGTGGTAAAAATGTTAAACCTGGTAAAGGAATGGCTTCTGACCAAGAATTAAGAAAATTAATTCAAAAAGGAGGAAGTGATTTAGTAGCATATGTTACTCTACCTAAAGAAATCGAATCAAACGTTCAAGGTTTATATCTTAAAGCTAAAAAGTGGAGACGTCCTTATGACGAGATAGCTGATGAATATATTAAGGATTTCCTTAAAATCACCAACCCAGCTGATGTAAACTATGTTAAAAATAAATGGCAAGAAGTAGCTAAAAAACGTAATCTACCTAGTTTATTAAATGAAGGTCGTTACGATGCTTTTGTAAATAAATTGTCTCGAATCGTATTTGAAATGTTTAAAGACATTCACGATAGAGGAGATAAAGAAGGTGAATTTGAATTTAGAGTAGACCACCCAGATGAAGAACACGATATCCCATCTGAAGATTTTTACTTTGATCTAGCAGGTACAGTTAAAATTACTGATGATGAATACATGGTAGATGGGGGGGCAAATGCTGGATTTGATGATGAAGGAGAAGAAATTACTCCAATGCTCGCAGTTAAATTTAAAATCCCTAAAAACCCAGATTGGCAAAAAGTATCTTTTGATATTAAAGATGTTGTAAGACACGAGCTTGAACATTTAACCCAAGATGGAGAAAACGTTAAAGGTGTTGTAATAGATCCTAAAGATCCAAGATTAAATAGACCTGGTAAGCAAATGGATGATGATCAAACAATTAGAGATTTAATTGATCTTGATTTATTGCCTAAAGCAGATTACTTTAGATTACCTAAAGAAATAGATGCTATGCTTCAAGGTCTGTATTATAAAGCTAAAAAATCTAGAACTCCATTTAAAGATGTAATTAATAATTATCTTGATACTCAACCCATTAATGATGAGGAAAGAGAAAATATATTAAAAGTTTGGAGAAGCAGAAATAAGGCCTTATCTTTACCATTATTCGAAGAACTAGAAGAAATGGAATACGAGATTTACTCCGATATGGACGGGGTTATTACTGATTTTGATGCTCAATTTATGAAAGCTTCTGATGGCATTCGTCCTTCAGAATATGAGCGCAATATGGGTAAAGATGGATTTTGGGAATTAGTAGATGGTAAAGGTGTAGGTTTCTGGGTAGGGATGCCTTGGATGCCTGATGGTAAACAATATTGGGATTATATTAAAGAATACAATCCTATTTTATTATCATCACCCTCAAGATCAAATACTTCACGTTTAGGAAAACGTTTATGGGTTAGAAACCAACTACCAGGAACTAAATTAATTTTGGCTCAAGCTAAAGATAAACAAAACTATGCTCGTAAAAATCGTATCTTAATTGATGATCGTCCTTCAAATATTGATGAATGGCGCTCACAAGGCGGTATTGGGATTTTACATACCTCAGCATCAAACACTATTAGACAGTTAAAAGAATTAGGATTATGAGCCATTTAAAAACATTAGCAGGAGGATACAAAGAAAATTCTCCTAGAGTTCGTAGTGAACATTCAAAAAAACCTTTTGTAGATACTAGTATTAAAATGATTAATGCTCAAGAGCTAGCTAACAATATTAAATTATGGGCTAGTGAGGGTAGGTTATCTTCTGAAGACATCCAATTAATTATATCTGAATTACAAAAATTATAATGAGTGATAATGTTTTAAAAAAAGAGTTTTCTAAACAAGATGTTACCCGTTTACGAAATCTAGTACAAGGTAAATATGGAGATAAAACTCAACAAAGTGTAGGTTATACTAAATCTCAAGAATTTCATTCTGAAGGAGATGTTTGGGAAGAAGATGGTCGTAAATGGACTATTAAAAATGGTATCAAACAAAACATTACAAAGTTAGATAAAGCAAAAAAGGCACACGTAATGCCTATTTTTTGTCCTAATTGTAAAAATGTAATGAAAAAACGTTTTGATAAGGATTATTATAATATCCATAAAAAATGTTTTGATTGTGTAATCGAGTTTGAACACGATTTACGCAAAGCAGGTTTATACGAAGAATACGAAAAAAATATCCGCAATGCTGATATTGATGGGTTTATCAAAGATTTTAAAGCATACGTTGAAGATGAATTAACCCAAAATAACTCATCATTTGTTACTGAAGCTGGAGATGTTGAAAAGTGGGTTGGTGGTCTGAATGAAAAACGTGTATTAGAGGCATTAGACAAAACTATAGAACATCTCGAGAAAATGAAAAAGTAACAGATTTTCGTATATTTATAAATAAAATCTACAATGTCTGACTTTAATATTCATGCTTGGAAAAAAAATCAATATCTTGCTGAAGCAGGACTTGGTAGCTCTCAGGCACAATCCTTAGCTAATCTTATTAATGATGCTATTATGCAAGTAGATGAGTCTCTATCTTATAGAGACTTTGCTATTGCTGTTGGTATCGTACTTAAAGAAGAGTATGGCTCTCATAACTTTGGAAAGTTTATGGAAGTATTACATGCTGAATTAGGTATAGAAGAATCTATAAACGAAGAACAAGCTTACGATACATACAAAGTACACGTTGTTACTTCTGATCCTTACGAAGGTGGTCCTGATGAGTGGTTTGATCATGAAGTAAAGGTAGATTCTTCTTTAACTGGTGACGATATTAAAGCAAGTATCAAAGATACTATCTATGATATGGGTTATAGACATTTGTACAAACTCAATTACGAGAAAGCATAATGGAAGATATTAAAAAAATACAAGAATTCTTCTCTAAACCTTTAGAAGAAAATTCCTTTAAAAAAGGTGATAAAGTAACCTATTTGGGAAACCCAGCCGAAATCACTTTCGTAGGCAAAGACCAAATGGATAGAACATATTATAGTGTATCCTACGATAAAGGTAATGGTAAAACTAAAGCATCAAACCTTTATAACAAAGGTGGTGAAATTAAACCTTTAAACGAGGGAAGCGAAAATATAGATGTTGAAGACTTTGCTAAAGTAGTTCAAGCAATCAGCCAAACAAACCACCCCGTAACTGTATTGTTAACTCCAATTTTTGGAAAAAATGAAATCGAAATCATTGTAGGTAATGATGCACCCGATCCTATTGTTGATGATATGTTTAATATAATAGCTGACTTAGGATACAAACGTGGGGAGTATAGTATAGTAGGTGATACATCTAGTTTATCAAGAAGAGAATATTCCCAAATTCGTAGAATAAATGGTGGTCATAAAGATTACCAACGCTGGGAAGAATCGGTAAACGAAATGGATATCAATGACCCAGTCTTAATGAAAATGAGAGCTGCTAAAGATAAATTAGCTAAAAAAGGAACAGATAATACTAGTGGTGATCCTAACGACCGTTTCTTTAAGAAGAATATGGATAGACTAAAAAAGTTAGATGCTTTAAAGAAAAAACGCGCTCAAATTATGCGCGATATGGAACAAGAAGCTGAACCCGAAGGTGGCCCAATCGCAGACAAGTATGGTGATATGCTTAACAAAATTGATAAAGCAATTGATCTACTTTCACCCCAGAAAAAAGGGGATGAATATATGTCTAAGGATGAAATTGAAAGACGAGCAGCAATGATTCAAGATCCTTACGCTAATTATATATCACAAGTAAATGCTATGTTTGGTTTAGAAGAAAACAAACCGGTAGCAAACCCCAACAAACACATTAAAGGAATCCAAATTCAATTAGATCAATTAGGTATTAAATATGAAATGGATCCTAAAAATAAAGTCCAACCATTCAAAGTAATTTACAAACCAGTAAATAAAGATGATGACTTTTATGATAAATTTGATGATATTGTATTCAGATACAATCTTAAAGGTGTTGTAAAAACATCAATGAGTGAAGCTTCTAAAGAAGAAGAAACTGAATTTCATAAAAAATTAGATAAATTAGTTCATAGCACTTTCGGTAAAAGAAAAGACGAACTAGAAGAAGGCGCTGTTGAAATAATGGATGCTTATAATCGTATTTTAGATTTACTTAAAAAAGAATCTCGTGCTTTAAATGATGACGATTCATATGCTTTAGGTTTAAAATTAAGAGCATGGTTTGAAAAGAATATTATAAACGAAGATTCTAAAGGTGCTTTAAATTATTTTAACGATTTAAAATATTATTATCAAAAAGCATTTAGATATCTAGATGTTAAAGAAAGAGAAGAATATAAACAATTAGCTAAAGATTTCTTTTCTAACTTACAAATTGACGATAAAGTTAGAGCTGTTGGTTTAGAAGAAAATGATCAATTAACCGAAGCTTACGTTCCTCAAAACATCAAAGAATTTGCTAAAAGAAAAGGTGTTTCACGTTTAGTAAACACTGTAGCAGGTTGGGCTGAAAAAGTAGGCGCTCGTATTACTGGTGGAACTGCTATTGGTAAATACTATAATACTCTTATTTTAGATTTAGGTTATCAAACCGGTGACATTCGTATCGATTGTGATGAAGAAACAGTTGAATTATATTACGAACCAGTAAACAGCTTTGCTGAATTTAAAAACGTGTTTATGGAAGAAGAAAGCCGTAAACAAGCTGAACACGATGAAGAAACTTTACGTCGTGAACAAGGTTTAGAAGAAGGTGCTTCAACTGAAGAGAAAAAAATTGCTCAACAAGCAGTTAATAGAATTGCCAAATACAGAGGCGTAGGTAAAGATGAAGCCAAAAATGATTTAATTAGAGCAGCTAAAGAATTAGCCGAAACAATTAAATTAGGTGAAGGCGTTATCTACGAAGAACTTTGTGAAAAAGGCAAACGCTACATTAAAGCAAGACAAGCTGCTGGTGAAAAATCATCTGCTTACCTCTCAGGTCGTGCTGTTAGAGTATGTAAAGGTCAAATCGAATGGCCTAAAAAAGGAAAAAAATAATGACAAACGAGCGCCTGCAAGAAATTATTCAAGAGTCATTGCGCGACTGGTTCAAAAAAGAGGACTGGGTGCGCATTGATACTCAAGGTAATATTACTGGCCCTTGTGGTACTATGAAAAAAGGTGATGCAACTACTCGTTGTCTACCAAAAAAGAAAGCTCAATCACTAACTAAAGCGGAAAGAGCTAAAACATCTCGTAAAAAAGCAGCAGCATCTCGTAAAGGTAAACAATTTGTTTCCAATACAGATAAAGCAAAGTATAAAAAAGGAACATACCATAACAAGAAATAAAATGGGTACATTTGATTATAAATCATATATTGCTAATAATCCTCTTTTAAAAGAATTTGAGGACAATGGAGCTGAAGAAAAAGCATTTGATGCTGAATTAATGGCTACCGCTAATGGTATTGCTGCTACTTTAGGTAAAGAACTTAAAGCTAAAAAAGGAGATAAAGACCAATTAGACGAAGTTCTTGGTTCAGTTATTGCCGGTATTTTAACAGCTAATACATTAGTCAATTTTATCTCTAAAATGGCTGCTAAACTATTTAAAAAATTAAACTTTAAAAAAGGTGAAGATATCGCTGAAAAAATTCATCATTGGGCTCACGATAACGAAACCGCCTTCCAAGCTCCAATCAAACGTGTTTTAGCTTTCTTTATTAAAGATGAAAAAAAATTAGATATGGTTACTAAAGCATCCTATGCCATTGTGGTTGGTTTAATGGCAGCTGGTTACGGAGCAGAAGCAGTAGAGGGTTTATCTAAAGCCGATTGGTTTAAAGGAACTTTATCTTCATTAAAAGCTGTTGCTAAGAGCGATGAAGCATTAGTTAACGCTTATCCAGCAATTAAAACCCTTATGGTATAAGGTAAAATTTTTGATATATTTATAATAAAAATCTTATATAATGGACAACTTCGATTTTAAAAAATACTTAGCTGAAAACAGATTACATGAAAACATGTTTGACGTTGCTACAACAGAGAAAATTGCTCAAGCTGTAGCAGACGCGTTTACAGCTGACGATGAACTAGACCTAAAATATACAGTCCACCCAGGAACAGAAGAAAGTTCATTCGATCTTGATGTTGAGGCTGGTCCTAACACCCCAGGTGAAGATTGGAAAGATAAAAATGGATTTAGTATCGATAACTACCTTGGCGAATTTGCAGGTGGTTCTTTTTACATCAAAGACGGAGTAGTATACAATGCTGCTAGCAGAAATGCTCCCGTTGCTAATGTATCACCAGAAGGTGAAGTTGAAATGATTTCAGCTGAAGAATCAAGAGCTGCCATTGATTCACAAGATGATATCCCAGCAATTGATAGAATGTATAACTCTGATGCTTGGGTGCAAGCTCAAAGAGATGCAATGGAAGAATCTAAAGAAGAAAAAAAATCAAATAAAATGAAAAAATCCGAATTAAAGGAAATGATCCGCACTGCATTCCTTAACGAAACAGAAGAAAAAGTTGAAGAAGGCACTTGGGCAGTATTGCCTGCTCGTATTCCTGAATTTATTCAAGCTGTAGAAGATCTTAAAGATGAATATCATGGTGTAGTAGGTAGTGATGATGTGTTTGATGGTTTAGACGCTGCTATTAGCGCTGCTGAAGAATTATTAATGAACACAGCTGAAATTAAAGAAGCTGAAGAAGATGAAGAAGAAGTAACTGTAGATGACACTGAAGAAATCGATGTTGATACAGATGCTGAAACTGCAGATGCAGGTGAAGTAGATGTTGAAGCCGATGCTGAAGTTGAAATGACAGGCGATAAAAAAGAAGTTCAAGACAACTTACAAGCTGCTCTTGAAGCTGCTAAAGCATTAGGTGACCAAAAATTAGTAGACCAAATCGGTAACTCAATTACATTCTTTACTCGTACACACGTTGTAGGTAAATCTGAAGTAGCTGAAGCTGATGTAGATGTTGAAGTAGATTCACCTGTTGAAGATGCTGAAGTAGGAATGAAATTAGATGAATCAATCAACCGCATGAAAAAACTTGCAGGTTTAATTAAATAAAAACTATGAACACACAAGAATTAAAAGAAAAATTAGACGCATTGTACGAAACATTCTCAATGGAACACGAAGGTAAATCTAAAGCAGCTCATGGTAGAGCTCGCAAAGCGTTAGGTGAAATGAAAAAACTCGTAACCGAATATCGTAAAGCATCAGTTGCTGAAGATAAAAAATAAAATATGCTTAACGAACGCAAACTTACCAAAGCTGAACTCAATAAAAGAGAAGATATCGTAAAAGATATGAAAAAAAACAAGCGTGCTTTAGTTAAAAAGTACGGTAAGGATGCTGAACAAGTAATGTATGGTCGCGCCACGAATATAGCAAAAAAACAAGCCGAAAGTATGAATCAAGACAAACTTAGAGAAATAATCAAAGATGCTTTAATGGGTCCTATGGTTGACCCTGAAGCAGGTGAAGACCAATATAAAGATGAGCAAGACCTTGCTACCGTATCTCATGCTTTAGACCAATTAGAAGCTAAATTAAAAGCTCACGATTGGTTTTACATGATGTCGGATGACCATAGAGCATACACTAATGGAAGACACGAACAAAGTGAAATTAGATCCATTATGAATGATCTTGAAGGCCTTGGATACGGTAAAGACGCTAAAGAATTATACAATCAATATGCTCCTTTCTCTGAAGGAGGTCCTGATTTTAGAATGAAAGAAGCTAAAGGTAAAGATATGGACAAAGATGGAGACATCGATTCAGATGATTACCTAGCTGCTCGCGATAAAGCAATTAAAAAAGCAAAAGGCGAAATCAAAGAAGATTGGGGCAGTTCAGATCAATCAATCATGAACCAATCCATTCATAGAGATTTAGGTAACCCAACAGAATTCCCTGGTCTATCTCAAATTATGGATGCTGCTGAATCTGCAGTTGACTTTTATTGGGACGATTGGGATGAATATCAAACAGATAGAGAGGGTTTGATCATGTCTGCAGCTCAAAGATACGCTAGACAATACCACCCAGAATTTATGGCTAATGCTGCTAGAATGATGGAACCAATTGATGAAATGGACATCAATGGCCCAATAAGAGAAATAAGCGGAGATAAAGTAGAAGCCCTAATGGAGCTAAGAAATATCTTAGATGAACTTCAAGTATTAGGAGATCAAGCCAGAGATATTATCGCACAAAACTTCCCATCTTACCTTAGTAAAGGAGAAGCATATGGTGCTTTTGATTTAGGTTCAAGCACAAACAGATACGATACTACAATTGCTTCAATCGTAGACGAAATTGAAGAATACGGTGAGGAAGAAGATGAAGATGAGGACATGATGCAAGAAGATATGGATCTTGGTCATCAAGATAATGAACCTCATATGTTAAAAGGTGACCTATACCGTATTGGAAAATACGCTATGGAATTATACCAAATGGTAGATGGTTTCGAAGGTCAAGGTGAAGTAGATTTCCCACATTGGTGGCAATCAAAAGTAATCAAAGCTAAAGATTATTTAGTAGGCGCTAAACATTACTTAGATTTTGAAATTAAAGAACCTCAAATCGATGCTATGGTAGATGTTGCTCAAGATGTTGAAGCAATTGATGAAGCAGCAGGTAAATTTGTAGTTCGTCCTTGCTCTAATCCAGGTACACCATTTGCTGTATGGCAAACTTCTAAAGATGGAGAAAACGACAAGCGTATTGAAGGATTCAAAACTAAAGAAGATGCTCAAAAATTCGCTGATGAAAAAAATTCATTAAAAGAAGAAGAAGCAGGCGAAGCAGATATGGTAGCTTCAGATATCCAAAAAGCAATGAATGCTGTTAAAGGAGATGACGCTAAAACATACCAACTTCAACAAGCTAGAAAAGCAATGAACAAAGGTGATTTAGATAAAGCTAAAAAAATCGCTGATCGAATTGCTAAAATGTTAAAAAAATAAAAAATGACCGCAAGCGAGTTAAGAGAAAAAATTAGGGCTATTATACCCATAGTATATAAAGCTCAACAGAAATCCGACGCTGCAGCCGTTGAGTACGATGAATTGACTAAATTCCCCGAACTCAAAGCGGTTATAGTCGATCTATTAACGTCGGATTTCGATTCATTCTTAGCTTCTATTGATTGGGTTGCTCCTCGTCCTACCACGTTTCGTATAAACTTAAAAAACGGACAGGAATTTTATCTTATCTATAATAGCAGAAGTTGGATTGCTCAAGTTGAAGGTAAAAAGTATTATCTTTTAAATCTTCCTGAAGAAGAGCGTGCTGCTGAAGCAATTGCTCGTATATTACGATATGGTGCTAAAACACCTGAAGGTGAAGGTGCTGATACTAGTGGAGCAGAAGATTTATCACTTGATACAGGCACTGAAACTGAAACAGAAACTGAAACTGAAACAGATTTAGAAGTATAAAATAAAATAAAATAAAATGGATAACTTTGATTTAAAAAAATATTTAGCTGAAGGTAGACTATTTAAAGAATCCATAAATGAACAATTAACAAAAGGATTTAACCCAGGTGAAAAATACTTCTTACCTGATGACGGATATATGGCTGCTAAACTTCGTGCAGAAGATGGTTGGTATACTCCTAGAGCAGGTAAAGCCGGATACAGTGAAACACCAGAAGAACAAGCTTACCATACTATTAGGTATGAAATGGGAGTTAAAGATCCTGAAAAAACTAAAAATTTTATTGCTGGGTGGATGAAATACAATCAAGAAGTACTTGATGGAATCACGAAACTTGTAGTTAATAAAGATCCCATACCAGATGAAAAAAGCAAAAGTGGTGTAATTTGGAATTGGGATGGAGATAGAAACTCTTTAGAACAAGTTCCACCTAAATTCAAATTAGCTGTAAAATCAGAATTTGAAGGTAAATTAAGTGATGAAGAATTCGAAGAGGCTTTTGACGGAATTAAAAACTTTTTTGCTGACGAGGCAGGTAGAGGTAGTAAAAAGTTCAACTCGGACGATTGGGCCGAAATGATTGAAATGGACTACTTATAATATAATAAAATAAAATAAATTGGATCCAATTACAAAATATTTAAATAGGATTGCATATAAGTTTCCTAAAGGATATCCTGACATGAATAATGATCAGGATGTTTTGTTGTTGGAGACATTACTAAGTGAAATCGAATTCCCAGTAGATTTAAATGAAGTTTCAGAAGAAGACTCACCAAACCTCCCAGATGATATTCTACAATTAAAAGATGATATTAAATCTATTGTAGATAGTATAAGTAATGTTAGAGATGGTGGTACAAAATCTTCTTTTAATTTTTATGTTAAAGGGATAGGTGATAGGGATAGGGAAGAAAGACGTAGCATTGCTCAAAAAATTACTCAAAATCTTCCTAAAGGGTATACTATAGGAGATAATAATTTTACTAAAACTGATGAAGGTCCTTACTTTTACGTAACTATAGGAGATAAAAAATATAGAATATTTGTTAAAGGTCTAGGTAAAAGTCCATTTGATACAGATACTGATCAAAAAGAAGGATTAGTAATTTTTATGTATAATATCCTTAATGCTGGAGAAAACTTAAAACCTTTTAATAAAGAAAATTTAGAATCTAATGTTGAAATTCTAAATAAGTCAATTGATAGTTCTTCTTTAACTGAAGGTATTGATAATAAAGCACTAGGGGCCATTAAATCCCTATTAACAGCCCTTAACAACTCAGATCTAGACAAGTTCCCTGTCAATAAATTTAAAAACTTTAATAACCCATACTCTATTGCTCTCAAAATTAATCAAGATTATTCTGGTGAAAAAATCATTAGAGATGGAGCATTTAATGAAGCTAGAGCAATGGGTCAACAATTGTGTAAGATTCCGGCTGATAAATGGAACCCTGGAGACATTTATATTGAAATAAACCCCCCAGGGGAAATGCCTAATAGTTTAGAGAGTTTAAATGGTTTGTTTGTAAATGATTGGGGTAGTAAAGATAGTGATTTAGTTTCAATCTCACTTAAAGAATCTTCATCCCAACCCGGTAGAGCAAAATCCTATTTTAAAAACTTTACAACCTTAGATGGCAATTTAAGAGACCAAGAGTATAATCTAACCAAAGATGAATTAGAATGGGATCTTGATACTCTCCAACAAAATGTTAAGGTCCAACAAGATAAATTTGTAAAATTAGTTCAAGGAAAAGGCATTAAATTATCTGGTGATGGTTGGGATAAATTATTGGATGATGAAAAGCAATTAAAAGCTACTTATGGTTCTTTTAAATTAATAAACTTTTTATTAGATAATAGTGAAAGAACTAATCCTCGTGATGCTATATTAGATTTAGTTAGCTATGGCTTATCCTTATCAGGTGTTAATCCTACTTTCTTTAAACTAAGAGGCACCAATGATGGATCAGCAGCCAACGACCCAGTTAAATTCCCAGCTGGTTCTACAACTTCTCTTAATGAAGATCCTGAAATTATAAACAGTTCAAAAGCTGGAGGATTTTTACTTAAAACTGTTATCAATACAGTTCAAGGAGGGGAAATCACAGATACTAAAAAATATTCTCATAGATTTAGAACATCGGGTGGAGACCAAATATCAATTGTATAATATTTATAATAAAACAAAACAATATGTGTAGCTGCGGATGTAATACTTGCGATACGAAAAAGGCGCTTACTTTAAATGAAAGTCTAGCTCCAAAACAGATATTGTCTGAAGGTTTAAAATACCATATGGACAATAATAGACCGTTAACCGAGCATGTTTATCGTGCTGGTTCACAAAACTATTTTAATTTGTGGGCTGAAGCTCGCTCTTTATATTCTCGTAATATTTTAGAAATTACAAACGAGGATGATTTAGCTGTTTTAACTGAAACAAATTTAGGTCATTTTGGTACTTTAGAAGATGGTACTCGCGTTCCTCTAGACTTCATCATGGAAGATGAATATCTTGATTTAAATGAAGAAATGCTTGATGAAGGATTTTTAAAAGATCTAGTTTGGGCTGTAAAATCTGATGTTGGTAATGCTATTATGGGTAATTCATCTCCTGGTAGAAAATTATACAACCAGTGGAAAAGTGGTGAATTATACAAAGATGAAAAAAGTCCTTATAGTAAAAAAGTAAGCTGGTATGATGAGGGTGCTGTTAAAACTAAAGCCCAAGAATACGACAAAGCTGATCAAGTAGTAGGTGCTGCTCTTAAAAAAGTTTCTGAGATTAAGCAAAAATTTGGTACTAAACTAAACACTGAAGAATTAGCAAAAAGTAAAGAATACTTAACAGCATATATTGACTATTTAACTAAAGAAGCTCAATCACTAATCAAATTACACGAACTTAGATTAGCTTTAGGTATGAGAGAAAAATCAAATCCTTATGGTTTGAGTGTTCCTATTTATGATGCCGAAGGAAATTACAAAGGTGAAAGTGTTGATAGAGAGTTACTTTTAAAGAAATTTCCTAAAGAATGGGTTGATGAAATGGATATGGATGAACCTATTAAACTATCAACTTTAGTAGGGGAATACAAAGAAAAAATTCAAGCCGCTAAAGATCAATTATCTAAACTTTCAGAATCTATTAACGAAGCTAAAAAGAAAGCTAAGAAAAAAGATAATAAACCAATCGGAAAACCAATGCGCGATACCTCAGGTGGTAAAGCATATAAAGTATACGTTAAAGATCCTAAAACAGGAAACGTCAAAACTGTACGCTTTGGTTCAGGTGGTTTAAGAGCTAAAATTAATGACTCTAAAGCAAGATCTGCTTTTGCTAAAAGACATAAATGTTCAACTAGGAATGACAGAACAAAGGCATCATATTGGAGCTGTAGATTACCTCGCTATGCAAAATTACTCGGACTCAAATCTAACTTCTCAGGATTCTGGTGATCGTCCTTATGTGGATTTAGAAACCACAGACGAATACACTGTTAGAGAATTTTCTCAAAACATTGATCCAATTGAATTGATGTGGCATCGAGATAATGAAGATAGACACGTTGAAGTTTTAGAGTGTGGTAAAGGTTGGGGGTTTCAATTTGAAGATAAATTACCAATAGAATTAAAACCCGAAGCAACTTTTTTTATTCCTATCCATCAATGGCATAGAGTTGTTAAAGGAGAAGGAAATTTAAAAATAAAGATTTGGAAAGAGTATAAACTCTGGCAAGAATAATTTTTTTACCATATTTATAAACAAAACATAAACACAAAAACAAATGGCAAATTATTTATATTACATCGGAGGATTTGACGCTAGACCGGGTGCATCAATAGCTGGTGCCTATGAATTTAGTACTTACGATATTGCGGGTGTAAATACCCTCGTCCCCTCTAATAACTTAGTTATTGCTAATCCTGGAGGATCCTATGATGGAGCCAATTGTGGAGAGGCTTATGGAGGTGGTGGTTCAAACCCTAACTATAATAGTATTGAAAACTGGACCCAAAATTTTAATGCTGCTGGTTTTCAAGGTTCTCCACAAGTATTTGTAATTGGGTGTGTTGATAATGATTTAGTTAGTGATTTATCTCAAATTCCTGGACAAAACGGGGCATATGATAGAGCAGGTATCACTCAAGATCAGATATGCCATCACGGTTCTTTAGCTGCTTCCGTATACACAGTATTAGTTCCTGGTTCTGTTATTAAATTTGGTTCTCAATTAGATGGTACTGTACTTGTATGGTATATTGCTAATGGTAGTTTAGGAGCAGGAGCAAATGCAATTGGTTTACCAATGAAGAAAAACGATTACCCAACATCTGGTGATAATGATGGTAATGCAGCTGCTAAGATTTTATATTATGGTATGGGAGTATTTAAAGAATCTAGTGGTAAACACGCTGCTGCTTATTGGGCTCCTGCAGGATAATAAGTTAAAATTTATAGGATAGATTCATAGCCTGTCCGCTCGCAAGAGAAAGAAAAAATTATGAGATCTGTGGCCTCCAATTTGGGGGCCACATTTTTTGTTCGTATATTTAATAAGTTAAATTTAATTTAAAAACATGACAGAGAAACTAGTAATTGTAGGAGCAGGTGTAGCAGGAGTAAACGCTGCAACCAAACTCGTAGACAATGGTTATCCTGGAGAAAATATCACCATTATTGATATGGGGAAAGACCCATACAAAAGAAAGCCCGCCGAAGTAATGGAGGGCTTTTTAGGTGCTGGTGGTTGGAGTGATGGTAAATTAACTTACCACACCGCAATTGGAGGTCATATGTCTAAGTATTGTGGTGAGGAAAAGGCAATGGAATTGTTTGATGAGGTAATTACTAACTTTAAACGTTTCCATCCTAAACCAGAGGAAGTACAATGTTCAGATCCTCAAGCAGAACCTGACTTTATTAAACCATATTTCGGTTTACGTTTGTTCCCTGTATGGCACGTTGGTACAGATTATCTACACGAGATTGGTAAAAATTGGTACGATTATCTAGTATCTAAAGGTGTTAAATTTATTTGGGAGACTAAAGTAACTTCAATTGATTTTGATGCTCAAGAATTATATTGTGATTGGAATACTCCAAAAGAAACAATAAAATATGACCGCCTAATCTTTGCAGTTGGTAAATCAGGTATTGATTTTGGTAAACAGCTAGCAGATGATTATTCATTCCCTACAGAACCAAAACCAGTACAAATTGGTGTTCGTTTTGAAGCTCCTCAACACCACTTCCAAAAGTTAATTGATATCAGTTACGATTTCAAATTGTATCGTAAATTTGATAATGGTGTTTCGCTTCGCTCATTCTGTACAAACAACAATGCTGCTTATGTAGCTGTTGAACAAACATATGGAGATGTAAGCTATAATGGTCACGCTAAAAAAGGTGAACAATATAGAAATGATATGACCAATTTTGGTATCTTAATGGAAATCCCAGGTATCGAAAATCCATTTGATTGGTCACGTGAATTGGTTGATAAAGTAAATACTGCAATTATCCCAGATCAAGGCCGTTTAGGACGTTTTGCTCCAAAACTTCAAGCTGGTTTATATTATAGCCCATCACGTAAAGTAGGTACTACAAGTGAAGGTGAAAGAATTGCTGCTTTACCTATTGATTCACTTGATATTGTAAAGGATGCATTTCAGGGTTACTACGATTATATTGAAGACTTTATTGAGGATATGAAAAAAGTATTCCCAACACTTGAAGACGATTGGGGTGTTTATATTCCTGAAGTCAAATATTTGTCTCCTGAACCACTTGTAGATTACGATACATTAGCATTAGCTGATTACAACAATGTACATTTTGTAGGAGATGCTTTAAGTGCGCGGGGCATAACAGTATCCGGAGCACAAGGAACTTATGTTGCAGAGTATATTCTACAATATGCAGAAGACATGCAAGACTATCCTGATTTTCACGAACACTTTTAAATAAATATTATGGCAAAAGATAGATTATACGAGTACAGAAAAATGAGATCGCAAGGTGCGTATCATTATTTTATTAGAATGCAAGGTGAAGAAAACTGGAAATATCACAGTTGGGATGGTCCAGCAATTGAACCTATTGAAGGAGAAGAATGTAAATTAAGAAAAGCTTGGTATTTAAATGGTATTGAATACGATCAAGAAAGTTACAAAGAAGCATTAAGCAATCGTGAAGGGCTTCCTTGGTATAAACAAGCAGGTGCTAACGTAAGACACTAAGTATGAGAGATTTAACAATCGAAGCTCAACCTTACCAAGGTGAGCGACACGAGAAAGCTTGGGGCTACGAGTTATGGATCATTAACAATGATCTGTATTGTGGCAAGCTTTTAGTGTTTAAAAAGGGAAAACAATTTTCAATGCATTACCATTTGCTTAAAGATGAAGCATGGTATATTTCAAAAGGCCAATTTATTTACAAATGGATTGATACTGAAACAGCTACTGAACATGAGCAAGTAGTTAGTGAAGGTGATTGTATCCACCTAATGCCAGGACAACCCCACCAAATGTTGGCTCTTGAAGAAGGAAGTTGTATATTTGAGGTATCAACTCAACATTTTGATCACGATAGTTATAGAGTTAAACCAGGAGATTCACAATCATGAAAATAGGTCTTTGCGGAACAATGTCAGTAGGTAAAACAACACTTGTAAATGCATTACAAGAAGTACCTGAATTTAAAGATTATGTTACTAGAACAGAACGTTCTAAAGAATTAATGGCAATGGGGATTCCATTAAACACAGATTCAACAGTTAAAGGTCAAGCAGTATTTTTAGCAGAACGTGCTAGCGAATTAATGCAAGAAAATATCATTACAGATCGTACTATTATTGATGTAATGGCATTTGCAAAATGTTCTAAATCAATGAATTATCTTGAGGCACAAGATTTTTGTGATTTTGCTGCTAATATGCTTCATGAATATGATTATATTTTTTATGTGTCTCCTGAAGGAGTAGAGATCGAAGATAATGGAGTTAGAGAAACTGATGCTGCTTATAGAAAAATGATTGATGAAACAATCCAATTATTAACTAATAAGTATATTCATAAAATTAAAAACTTTAACACATTATCAGGTACTACTGAAGAACGTATTAAACAGATGAAAAAGGTAATTTTTTCATGATATTTATAACAAAAATATTCAAATGAAAAAGTCTGAATTTAAAGCATATCTTCGCGAAGAAATTATCTCTATGTTATCTGAAGCAGATCCTGAGGATATTAAAGCACAACAAGACCTAAATAAGGAATTAGATCTTACTCAACAGAAAGCTGATAAATTAGGTCAAGCATTAGCTGAAGAAGATGAGGATGTTGAACCGACTGATGCTGAAATTAAAAAGGGAGATTCTGTATCTAAGATTGCTAATAAATTAGGCGAGACTACTAACGAGATGAAAAAGTTGGTTAAAAAGTATAAAGATGCTGAAGAACCAGAAAAATCAAAGCTTTTAACTCGTTTAAAAGAGCTTACCAAAATTAAAAAAGAACTTGAAGGACTTCTTTAAAAATATCCAATCACTACTTATTGTAGTGTTAGTGGTTATTATTCTCCTTATGCGTTCTTGTAACGGGGATAGTGACCCGGTAGAACCTGAAGTAATTACTAAAATTGAGGTAAGATACGATACAATTGAAACCATTAAAGAAACTTATGTTCCAAAATGGAAAACTAAAATTGTAACAGAAATTGATACTTTCCAGGCGCCTATCGATACTTTGTCTATTTTAAGAGATTATTATGCAAAGTATTACTACTCGGATACCCTCAAAATTGATACTGTAGGATATGCTATTATAAATGATACTATTACTCAAAATACTATCTTAGCAAGAGACATTAGAACGAATATTTTAATTCCTACAACTACAATTACAAAAGAAATTTATTTAAATAAAAATGAATTTTACTGGGGTTTAGGTTTGCAAGGAAGAACAGACCAATTAAATTATTTAGGCGGTGAAATGTTATTTAGAAGTAAAAAAAGAAATGTATACGGTTTTGGGCTAGGTGTTAATCAAGATTTCCAACCAGTTCTATCAGGCCGTATGTACTGGAGAATTGGAAAATAATGGCTGATCAGGATTTAAAAGCAATAATTAGACAGGAATACTTAAAGTGTGCTCAAGACCCGGCTCACTTTATGAAAAAATACTGTCACATTCAACACCCACAACGTGGCCGTGTTATTTTCAATTTATATCCTTTTCAAGAAAAAACATTACATTTATTAAGAGATAACCCATACTCGATTATTCTAAAATCAAGACAGTTAGGTATCTCAACTTTGTCCGCAGGTTATTCTTTGTGGTTAATGTTATTCCATAAAGATAAAAACGTACTTTGTATTGCAACAAAGCAAGAAACAGCCCGTAACATGGTTACGAAGGTAAAATTTATGTATGACAATTTACCTTCATGGCTTAAAATTGATGCAGATGAAAATAATAAACTTTCACTGCGATTAAGTAATGGATCCCAAATCAAAGCAACCTCTGCAAGTTCTGATGCTGGTCGATCAGAAGCCGTTTCTTTGCTATTAATTGATGAGGCAGCATTTATTGAACAAATTGGTGAGATTTGGGCCTCAGCTCAACAAACACTTGCTACTGGTGGTGGTGCTATTGTATTATCTACTCCTTATGGTACCGGTAACTGGTTTCATAAAACATGGGTTTCAGCTGAAAATAATGAAAATGACTTTTTACCAATTAAATTACCTTGGTGGGTACATCCTGAACGAGATGAAAATTGGAGAAAAAGACAAGATGAATTGTTAGGTGATCCTAGATTAGCAGCACAGGAGTGTGATTGTGATTTTAGCACTTCAGGTGATATTGTATTTTATTCTGAATGGATTGAATTTATTAAAGAAACAACTGTTAAAGATCCCGTTGAACGTAGAGGTGTAGACCAAAACTTATGGATTTGGGAACCAGCTGATTACTCTAGAGAATATATGGTAATTGCTGACGTTGCTAGAGGTGATGGTAAAGACTTTTCAGCATGTCATGTAGTTGATATTGCAACTAATACCCAAGTTGCCGAATATAGAGGTCAATTACCTCCTAAAGAATTTGGATATTTTCTTACAGGTTTAGCTACCGAATATAATAATGCTATGTTAGTAGTAGAAAATGCTAACATTGGATGGGCAACATTAGATGCTATCTTAGAAAGAGGATACAGAAACTTATACCATTCACCTAAATCAGATCAATTAACAGCAGATTCATATTTACGCGTATATGAAGGCAATAGTGAAATGGTTCCTGGGTTTACAATGTCTATGCGTACTAGACCGTTGTGTATTAATAAATTCCGTGAATTTGTTGGTGATAGATCAGTAACAATTCGCTCAAAACGATTATTAGAAGAAATGAAAGTATTCGTTTGGAAAAATGGAAGACCAGAAGCCCAAACAGGTTACAACGATGACTTGGTTATGTCATTTGGGATTGGTATGTTCCTACGTGATACGTCACTCAAGTTTCAACAGCAAAGCTTAGATGCAGCTCGAGCAGCATTGGGTGCAGTTAAATCAACAAAAACCAGTTATAGTGGTGTATATTCTCCCAATAGTGTCGACAATCCATACAATATGGATGTAGGAGGCAAAAATGAGAGCATAAAATGGCTATTGTAACATATTTATAACAAAACTAAAAAATGGCAGATAAAGGCTTATTTTCACGATTACAGAGATTATTCTCAACAGACGTGGTTATCCGCAACGCTGGGGGTAATCAACTTAAAGTCTTTGATGTAAACAGTATCCAAAGAACTGGAGATCTACAGACTAATGCCTTAGTAGATAGATTTAATAGAATTTATACTAATTCTTCTACCTCATTATATGGTCAACAAACCAATTTTAATTACCAATATTTAAGACCTTCACTTTATTCGGATTATGATGCAATGGATACAGATGCTATTATCGCATCTGCTCTTGATATTGTGGCTGACGAAAGTACTCTTAAAAATGATATGGGTGAAGTATTATCTATTCGCTCTTCAGATGAAGATATTCAGAAAATTCTTTACAATTTATTTTATGATGTTTTAAACATCGAATTTAATCTTTGGCCTTGGGTTCGTAATATGTGTAAGTATGGTGATTTCTTTTTAAAACTAGAAATTGCTGAAAAATATGGGGTTTATAATGTAATTCCTTATACTGCTTTCCATATTGAAAGAATTGAAGGACAAGATAAAGAAAATCCAACCGAAGTAAAATACCGATTTGACCCAGAAGGTGTTTCATCTTCGGATTATGGATATTATAATGTTCCCAACCAAGTAGATGGTAGAAGTATTATTTTTGATAATTACGAAATGGCTCACTTCCGTTTATTAACGGATATGAATTTCTTACCTTATGGTAGAAGTTATATCGAACCAGCTCGTAAATTGTTTAAACAATATACGTTGATGGAGGATGCAATGTTAATTCACAGAATTGTACGTGCACCTGAAAGACGTATTTACTATATGAACGTTGGTTCTATTCCTCCTAATGAAATTGATGCGTTTATGGAAAAAACAGTTTCTAAAATGAAACGTACTCCATATGTTGATCAAACAACAGGTGAATATAACTTAAAATACAACATGCAAAACTTACTTGAGGATTTCTATATCCCAGTAAGAGGAAATGATACATCTACTAAAATTGAAAATCTAAATGGTTTACAATGGGATGGTATTGAAGACGTTACTTACCTAAGAGACAAATTATTCGCAGCCCTTAAAGTACCTAAAGCATTTATGGGTTATGATGAAAATACAGATGGTAAAGCTACATTAGCTGCTCAAGATATTCGTTTTGCTCGTACAATTGAGCGTATTCAACGTATTATTACATCTGAATTATATAAAATTGCTTTAGTTCACTTGTATACTCAAGGTTATAGAGATGAACAATTAGCTAATTTTGAATTATCAATGACAACTCCTTCAATCATTTATGATCAGGAAAGAGTAGCATTGATGAAAGAAAAGATGGATCTAGCTCAACAAATGATGGAAACCCAATTATTCCCATCAGATTGGATTTACGACAATATCTTCCACTTAAGTGAAGATCAATATGATGAGTACAGAGACTTGATTCGTGAAGATGTTAAACGCAAATTCCGTTTGACTCAAATCGAATCTGAAGGTAATGATCCTGTTGAAACAGGTAAATCATATGGTACGCCTCATGATTTAGCTTCATTATATGGTCAAGGTAGAATAATGTCAGACCCAGCTAATGTGCCTGCTGGTTATAATGAAGATGATTCAGAATTAGGTCGTCCAAAAGAAAAAGTATCTAAACGAAATACCCAAGATGATAATTTTGGTAAGGATAGATTAGGTTCTGCTGGAATGAAGAATGATTACAACAGCAATGATAAACTTAAGGTTGATTTTAAGGGAGGTTCACCCCTTGCTTTAGAAAATAATCATTTCCTTAAGCACAAAGGTATGTTAAAAAATATCCCAGTCGCGAAAAAACAATTAGTATTTGAGGAAGATAAACATGAAAGCTCACTTCTAGACGAATCAAATATTAAAGAGTAAGAATTTTAACATATTTATAAAAAAATATTTATTGATGTATATAAAACATTCCAAATTCAAGAATACCGGTATTTTATTTGAGGTATTGGTAAAGCGAATTACGGCTGATACATTATCGGGCAGTAACTCCGCTGCCATTAAAATCCTAAAGAAATATTTCGTTAATACCGAGTTAGGGAAAGAATATAAATTATACGAGACTGTATTCAAAGCAAAAAATATTGGTGAAGGTAAAGCTAATGCCATTATTACAACTGTAGTTGAAGCATCTCAAAAACTTAATAGAACTAAATTAAGAAAAGAAAAGTATAATTTAATTAAAGAGCTTAAAGAGCACTATAATGTAGATGATTTGTTTAGAACAAAGCTTTATGATTATAAAGCACAAGCTGCTCTTTATACACTTTTTGAGGTATATGCTACTGAAAAAGCAACTGACCCGAATCAAATTATTGATAATAAAGTAACTCTTTTAGAACATTTAACTCAAGCATCTGTTAAAAGAAAAGAAGTTAAAGATGATGTAATTGAAGAGTTTAAATCATACGATAAAGATCTTAGAACTTTAACTTATCGTATTATGTTAGAGAAATTTAACGACAAATACTCAGATTTAAGTTCAAGACAAAAACACATTCTTAAAGAATTTATTGAGTCTGTAGATTCAACTTCTCATTTAAAAGAATTCTATAATTCTGAAGTAAAATATATTCAAGGAAAATTAACTACTGAAATCAAGAAAACAACTGATAAAGCAGTTAAAATTAAGTTGCAAGAAGTTTCTAAACTTATTGTTGAACTAGATAAAAGATGTACTGTAAAAAGTGATCATTTAGTTGATTTACTTCAATATCATAGTCTTTTAGATGAACTTACTATAGCAAATGGCTAAATACAAGTACACATTAAAAGAAGTTACCCTTAAACCAAAGGATATTGACCCTGCTTTAATTAAACGTATTGAAGCTAAATATGGTCCTGTAAAAGACACAGATTTCTTTTCTGATGATTTGAAAACATATTTTAAAACAGACGAAATAAACCCAGAAACGGGGTCTGTAGGCCATAAAGTTATTAAATTAGCTTCATTTGGGGATTCATTAAAGAAAATGTCTACTGCTGTAAAAGCATTACAACAATTAATGGGTACCGAAGATGGTCGAAATGATCAAAATCTTAAAGATATAGCTGGTGAATTAAAAGATGTATTTAACAAATACAGAACCCATCTTAGAAAAACCTACCCAGATCAATACCAGCAAATTAAAAATACTTTAGAAGAAGTATCTACAACTGGTGGTGGAGCAGGTGCTGCTACATTTACTTCTGGAACAGGAGCTCAATATGCTACACCTAATGCTTTTAGTGGTAAGAAAAAAGAAAAATACGCTAACGGAGGAATGTATACTAAAAAATTTGGCTATAAATTAGTTCCAAATAAAATTAAAGGATCAGGTTTAGAAGTGAAAAATTTATTTGAAGCAGAAACTTCAGATTCATTTCAAAAAAGAAGAATAGCTGCATTTGATCAAATTGAACAAGAACTTAACAATATTTATAAGATGTTGAGTAATGCTAAAAACGAAACAGTTCAGTATTACACTGATAACCCTAGTTCATATGCTGTGGTTAAACCAACTGATTTAGTTTTAGACTATATTAAAGATATTAAAGACCTACTACAAAACCCAGAATAATGAAACAGAAAACATTACAAGAACAGTACAACTTGATTAAAGAGGGTAAAGGAAATACAGATGTGTTTGTAAAAGACGCAAAAAGACAATTTCCGAACCTTATTCGTAACGCTGCTACTTTAAACGAAACAGTTGCTAGCTTAAAACATAACCACATCATTTCAGAAAATATTTGGGGTATTGTAACTCCTAAACCTGTTAATCCTGATTGGTTTAAAATCTTTAATGATAATCTTGTTGAAGCAAAAGCTGAAGAAAAGAAAACTTCAAAAGAAGTAACTGATCTTGAAGAAAAAAACTTTGATTATAAAGATCCTAAAAACATAGATAACGTTTATGGTGAAGCATTCTTAGAGGGATATTATACTGAAATGAAAGATCCTAAAAATGCAGATAAATCAGTTGATGAGTTAAAAGAAATCGTAGCTAAAAATTTAGCTAAAGATAGATTACACTATGTTAAAGACGGTCAATTTGGAGAAAAAGGTGTTGGTTATACTGACGAATTGCCTGGGTTAAAAGCTTCAAAGACCGATAAAATGGAAAAGGTCCCTATGAATGAAGGTAGAATTAATTTATTAGACATCGTAGAAGGTTATTCTGAATTTCAACGTGATGACAAAGGTTCAAAAGATGTTGCTGCCAAAGATAAAGGCGAACAAGATGCTTACGGAGCTGGAGTTAAAAAAGGTGAAGCAATCGAAAAGAAAAAGATGAAAAAAGAATCAACTGATTCTAAACTTGCTGAAATCGAGAAAAACGGAAAAATTGCTACTCTAGAAATGCAAATCGAAGCATTAGACGAAATTATTGAAGGCAAAAATCAAAGAATTTCTATGGTTACCGAGGATGAAAATTTATCTGAATTGGTAGATAAAAAGAAAATGAAAGATATGCAACGTGAAGTAAAAGAGCTTGAAAAGAAAAAAGCTAAAATGGAATCACTTTACGAAAAAATGTGCGGTAAAAAATACGCTAAAAAAGAAGTAGTAGACGAAACTCAAACCGAAGAATAAGATGAAAAAAGTACTCATCGAAACTCAACTCTTTAAAGTAAATCCTGTATCCTTAACAGAGGGTAAGGTTTCTGAAAGAGGTAACCCTATAGTAGAGGGTGTTCTAGCGACTGCCGAAGTAAAAAACGGTAATGGTCGTTACTACTCTAAAGATTTATGGGAAAGAGAAATTGACAAGTACAATGAGCTCGTTAAAGAAAATAGAGCCATGGGAGAATTAGACCACCCAGAATCTTCAGTAATTAACTTAAAAAACGTTTCACACAATATTAAAGATATGTGGTGGGACAATGACAATGTTATGGGTAAGATTGAGATCTTGCCTACTCCATCAGGTAATATCCTTAAAGCGCTTATTGATAGTGGTATAACTGTTGGAGTATCTTCTAGAGGAATGGGTTCCTTAAAACAAGTAGGTGAATTAATGGAAGTACAAGATGACTTTGAATTGTTATGTTGGGATTTCGTATCAACACCTTCAAACCCTGGCTCATATATGCATTTAGTAAAAGAAGGATTAGACTTCTCAACCCAAAACAAATATACAAAAGTTAATTCTATTGTAACTGAAATTCTATGTTCTAACGGCCAATGTTCACTTATTTAATTTATATAGAATGAAAAATATTTTACAAATAGTTGAAGAAAAATTACAAACTGTAAGAGAAGATGCTTTTGGTCAAAATAAAGCCATTCCTTTATCTCAAATTCCTGATGCAGCCGCTAAAGCAGCTGTAGATGCTGGTAAAAAAGATAAAAACGATAAAGATGACGCTACTAATGCTGGTGAAACTTCAGTTGCTGTTGGTAGCTTGAAACCAATGCAGAAAGAGGTAATCCCACAAAAAGCATTATCTTTTGCTTTAGGATTTGCTGATACAGGTACTACCCCCGATCTTAACAACATGGAAGCTATTACCTCAGCTGATGGTTATATTATGGATGGTCATCATAGATGGGCAGCTCGTACACTATTAAATCCTGGGGCTTCAGTTAAGGTGTTTAAAGTTGATATGCCCGCAGATGATGTTGTAACTGCATTAAATATTTATACTAAAGCTAAAGGTTTAAAAGGTAATCCTGGTAAAGGTGATGTTGGTCAATTTGCAGCTTTAATCCCAAAAGCAATTGATGCGTTTGTTTCTCAAGGTACAGATCAATGGCCTATGAGTGAGAAAAAACCAGAAGAAATTAAAGCAATTATCGCTAAAATCGGTGGTGGTGATTTTGAAAAAGGTAAAGCTACACTTATTGCTAATGCTAAAAAATTACCTACAGCTATTCATCCAAATGCTCCTTCACGTGTTGATATGCCTGTGATTGATGCTAAAAAAGGTGATTTAAAAAATGTATTAGTTAAAATGAAAGCTGGTGAAATTGACTTTAAAGAACCATTCGCCCCAGAAACAAAATCGGGTATGGGTAAAAAAGAAGAACCAGTAAAAGAAAATTTACAAGAAACAAAACGCTGGCAAAAGTTAGCTGGTATTATTTAAGAAGCCTGCTACCTTAGGCAAATAACCCCCCTTAGGATAGTATCCTAAGACTGAAGCCCTCGAAAGAGGGCTTTTCTTTTCTTCGACTTTGAAAGATCTTCATATACGTATTATTGTCAATATGCCATCTCTTATATGGCATCACATTTATATGTAAAACCCCCTATTACGTTTCTTAAATAAACGTAGTTTCCCAAACAAATTTAGGAAAAATGAACAGAGATTTCTTGAAAGAAGCAATCGCTGATGCAAAAACCGTTAAGGAATCAGCTATTGCAAACGCTAAGGCCGCTCTTGAAGAAGCATTCTCTCCACAACTCCAAGCCATGTTTGCTCAAAAACTTGAGGAAATGGATAAGGATGAAGTAGAAGAAGGCTATGACGAGATGGACGAAGCAAAAGAAGAAGTAGCAGAAGCTAAAGATTCAGAAAAAGAAATGGATGAGTCAATCAACGAAGAAGATGTTGATGTAGACGAAGAAATGGATTTAGATGAAATTTTAGCCGAGCTAGAAAAAGATGAAATGTCTGAAGGCGAAGAGGAAATCAAAGAGGAAGAAGAAGTTGAAGCTGAAGAAACCGAAACCGAAGAAGAAGGTGAAGGATCCGAAGATGAAGACGAAGAAATCGACCTTGAAGATATGTCCGAAGACGACCTGAAGAAATTCATCGAAGATGTAATCGCTGATATGGTTGAAGCTGGCGAATTAGAAGCTGGTGAAGGCATGGAAGGCGAAGAAGAAGGCGAAGAAGGTGACGAAGAAGAAATGGACATCGAAATGGACATGGACGCTGAAGAAACTGAACTCGCTGAAGGTAAAAAAGAGGAAATGAAAGAAGGTTTATTTGATTTCTTAAAAAAGAAAAAAGCAGAAGCCCCAGTATCAAAAGAAGATTCAAACCCAATTGTTGGTGTGGATTGGGACGGAAATTATATCCGCAAAGATGGTACTTTTGCTGAAGCTAAAGAAGAATTAGATGAAGCATTGGAAACAATTGCTATATTGAAATCTGAACTTAATGAAATCAATTTGTTAAACGCTAAACTCCTTTACTCAAACAAAATCTTTAAGTCTAAAAACATGACTGAGTCTCAAAAGGCAAAAGTTTTAGGCGCATTTGACAAAGCCAACACTGTGGCTGAAGTAAAAGTAGTATTCGAAACGATCAATGAGAATTTCGCTCCTGCTAAAAAGACCGTAAACGAAGGCGTTATCGGTTCTGCTTCTAAAGCAACTGGTTTAGTTAAAGAAGCTAAACAACCTATTGTAGAATCAGATGAAATGGTTAATAGATTTAAAAAGTTAGCTGGAATTATTTAATTTAAAAAAACAAAAACACTTAAAACAAAAAAAAGATGTCACAATTACAATCTCTTTTAGAAAGTGCTAATCCATACAAGTCATTGCAAAGCGATGCTGCTAGATTAGCCGGAAAATGGGAAAAGACAGGTTTGTTGGAAGGTCTTGGAAGCGAGACTGACAAAAACAATATGTCTATGATCCTTGAAAACCAAGCCAAGCAATTGGTAATGGAAGAAACTAACACTGGTGGTGGTGCTGGTGCTGGTTCATTTAATGTAGGTACAGGTGCTCAATGGGCGGGCGTAGCTCTTCCATTGGTACGTAAGGTATTTGGTCAAATCGCTGCTAAAGAATTCGTTTCTGTACAGCCTATGAACTTACCTTCAGGTCTTGTATTCTATTTAGATTTCCAATACGGAACTACTAAGTCACCTTTCACTTCTGGTGGTTCAATGTACGGTGACGCATCAGCAAACTTCGGTAACACTAACACAGGTGGTGCTTACGGTGCTGGTCGTTTCGGTTACTCAATCAACAACACTACTTCAGTTGTTACTATGACTACAGCTTCTGCTACTTGGTCTGATCTTAATTTTGATTCTGACTACTCAGCTTCTGCTGTTGCTGGTGATTACAAAACGTTGAGTGTAGCTACTTCTTCACTTCCTGATTTGGATCCTGAAGCAGTACGTGCTTTCGTTTTAACATCAGGTTCAATCGTTGCTGGTGATAACTTACCTGCATTCACTAAAATTTCTGGTGGTAACTTAGTATTCGTAATAACTGGTTCAGAAGTAGTTGCTTCTGGTGCTTCTATGGCTGATACAACCATCACTTACTCTTTACAACCTACTGATTCAGAAAGAGGTGATTTCGAAGCTGGTAACGCTAATCCTAACGCTCTTAACTCTGGTTCATTCTCTATCCCTGAAATTAATGTTCAGATGAGAAGTGAAGCTATCGTAGCTAAAACTCGTAAGTTAAAAGCTGTTTGGACTCCTGAGTTCGCTCAAGATTTGAACGCTTACCATAGTTTAGATGCTGAAGCTGAATTAACTTCAATCATGAGTGAGTACATTTCTTTGGAAATTGACTTAGAAATCATGGATATGTTGATTGATTCTGCTGCTGCTGGAACTGAGTATTGGTCTGCTATCAACAACCAAGCATTTACTTCTGCTACGGGTGATGGTACCTTCACTAACTTAGGTTTCTACAACTCACAAGGTCAGTGGTTCCAAACCTTAGGAACTAAAATGCAAAAGTTGAGCAACATCATCCACCAGAAAACTCTTCGTGGAGGTGCTAACTTCTTAGTATGTTCTCCAACAGTAGCAACTATCTTGGAATCAATTCCTGGATACGCTGCTAACTCTGATGGTGATGTAACTAAAGCTTCTTACGCTTTTGGTGTACAGAAAGCAGGTGCTATCAACAGCAGATACACTGTTTACAAAAACCCATACATGAAGGAAAATACCATCTTAATGGGATTCCGTGGTGGTCAGTTCTTGGAAGCTGGTGCGGTATTCGCTCCTTACATTCCATTAATCATGACTCCTATGGTTTACGATCCTGATACTTTCGTACCGAGAAAAGGTCTCTTGACTCGCTACGCTAAGAAAGTGGTTCGTCCTGAATTCTACGGTAAGATTATCGTAAGTGGTTTGAACACCCTTTAATCTAATCTAGAATAGAGAAATTAAGCCCCGCGAAAGCGGGGCTTTTTTTTTCTAGTTTTATTACTTACCTAGGTACTTACTATATGTATAGGTAAATAATAAAATGTTACACAAATGAAAGAAACCCCATCACAGTTACACTTACAAAGTTATGTAATGAATTTCCCGTTCTCGCTCTCAACATCAGATCCGAATAATATTTGGATGCAGGAATTAAGCGATGAAGAACTCCAAATTAACAGACCTAAAGCATACAAACAATTTATGGACCTGTACAACTTTATGTCAGGCCAATCACTTGTTTATTTATTACCCTCCGAAGGTAATTTCCAAGATCAAGTTTATATAGCTAATTTAGGTTTACAATTACCTCATATTAAAGATAGAAATGTTATCTTATTATCAAACTTTACTTCAGATCCTAGAAAAGGTGAAGAATTGGTTGGTGAGAAATTTTTCCAACAAATGGGATACGAAACTCACATCTCTCCTTATAAATGGGAAGGTGAAGCTGATATCAAGCATTTATATGATAATGTTTATATTGGGGGTTATGGTATTCGTTCCAATATTAAAACTTACGAGTGGATGGAGGAAAACTTTGGTATGGAAATTATCAAAGTCGCAATGACGGATGAATATCTTTACCATTTAGATTGCAGTATATTCCCGTTGAATAACGATCAAACATTAGTAGCCACGGAGCTATTCGATGATGAAGAGTTAGCAATGTTAGAACGCTATACTGAAATTATTCCTATTGATACTGAAGATGCTCTTTGTGGTATAACAAATTCCGTTAGATTAGGAAATATGATTTTATGTGCTTCAAATATTGCTGAATTAAAACCTTCACATGAGTATTATGAGGCCGAAAAACATAAAATTGAGTCATTAGAAAAAATTTGTTCTGATGCTGGGATGGAACCTGTAATATTTAACCTTTCAGAATACATGAAATCAGGAGCTATGTTGTCCTGTATGGTAATGCATTTGAATAGAGTTGATCAATCTAAAACATTATTATAATGGCGCAAAATTTAGAAGATTGGTTGAACGGAGAGGTTAAAGAACTCTCTAAACTCCCTGTAGGCGAGCTAAGTAATACATATTTTTTTAGAGATCCTCTCCGTCCCAATCACATTGATTGGGAACATTTCTATAGTCCTGCTGATGGGACAATTATATACCAAAAAGTTGTACACCCAGATGAAGCGGTTGTGGAAATTAAAGGGTTAAATTATACCTTAAAAGATGTTATGGGTAACGACGAGTATGATAAACCGTCGCTGGTAATTGGCATTTTTATGTCGTTTTATGACGTCCATATCAACAGGATTCCCTATGGTGGCGTACTCACATACGAACACTTAGAACCTATTGAATCGACGAATAAACCCATGTTAGCGGTTGAGAAGGACATCTTAAATAAGGTAATTAATCCTAACAACATGGAGTACTTAAAGTACAATGAACGAATGTTTAACCAGGTGTATGTTCCTTCTTTAGATTACACATACTACTTAATTCAAATAGCCGATGAAGACGTAAACGTAATTGCTCCATTTAAGAAGCAATTAGATCTTTGCGCTCAAAACGAGAGATTTAGCTTGATTAGATGGGGTTCACAAGTAGATTTAGTTCTACCTCTGGACGACAGATTTAATTTCGAGCTTGTATTAAACGATGCTATGCACGTTAACGCAGGACTCGATAAATTAGTAAAAATCAATTATCAAGACAATGGCATCAAATCATCATACCGACCCGGTATTTAAAGAAAAAAGAGTATTGAAAAACCCTATTAAATTTAAATTAACCCTTAATGAAGAACAAAAATTAGCTAAGGAAGAAATATTAAATAACACACTTACAATTTTAGCTGGATCAGCAGGTTCAGGAAAAACATTACTCGCTTGCCAAATTGCCCTAGATGGCTTATTTAGAAGAGAATACGAAAAAGTTATAATTACACGTCCGACAGTATCAAAAGAAGAAATCGGATTCTTACCAGGTGACTTAAGGGAAAAAATGGATCCTTGGGTTCAACCAATTTATCAAAATATGTTCCTTTTATATGATAAGGAAAAAATCGAAAAATGTATAACAGATGGACAAATCGAAATCGTTCCTGTTAGTTTTATGCGCGGTAGAACTTTTGTTGATAGTGTTATTATCGTAGATGAAGCTCAAAACGTAACTCATGAACAGATGGAAATGATTGTAACCCGTTTAGGTTTACGTTCAAAAATGATTATTTGTGGAGACGACCACCAAGTAGATTTAAAGTCAAAAAGAGATTCTGGTTTTAGATTTTTATATTCTGCTGCTCGTGGTATTAAAAATATGACAGGTATTACCTTAAAACAAAATCACAGAGATCCTATTGTATCAGACTTAATTGAATTATATGAAGATGCTGCTGATAGAGGAATTACAAGTGGTTCATCAGGTACCAGTGGAAAATCCAGAAAAGGATAATTAAACCATCTTTTTCAATATTTATAACAAAAATATACAATGGCCAATATCCCAATTTATCCAGGTTCATCATCTTTTTCTTCTGGAGATACTCCTTTTGGGTTCTATGATAGTGATGTTGCTTTTCAACTAGATGCTGATAGGTTTACTACATTTGCTGCTCGTAGATTAGGATTTCCGATTGTAGATGTTGAACTACAAGATAAAAACTTTTATGCTGCTTTTGAGGAGGCAACAACAATTTATGGTAATGAAGTGTATGCTTATAAGGTAAGACAAGATTACTTATCTTTAGAAGGAGTTAACATTTCAAGTGATGTTCCTACTGTAAATGGTAGTTCTTCATTAGCATTTTCAGCAGTTACTCCTAATATGGGGGTAATAATTAAACTCTCAGAACAATATGGTACTGAAGCTGGAACTGGTGGTAATGTAGATTGGCATACTGGGTCTATTGCTCTAACAGCTTCTCAACAGGATTATGATTTAGGTCAATGGGCTGTAGATGAATTAGGTGTTAGTGGTAGTGATTTAGAAATTAAACGAGTATTTTTTGAATCACCTCCTGCTATTATGAAATATTTTGATCCTTATATAGGAACAGGTCAAGGTATTATGAATTTAATGGATAGCTTTGGTTGGGGTAATTATTCACCCGCAATTAATTTTGTGTTAATGCCTATTAACTATGATTTACAAGTTATCCAGCAAATTGAACTAAATGATCAAATTAGAAGATCAAATTATTCATTTGAAATTCAAAATAATAAATTGAGATTATTTCCAATTCCAACAGTTGAAAGTATGGCTGGAATGGATACATTATATTTCCAATATTTACTTAAATCTGAAAGATTAGCAAACAGTATTACTGGAAATTCAGGTTCAATCTCAAATGTATCAAATGTTCCTTATGCTAACCCAGTTTATACTCAAATTAATTCTGTAGGTAGAAGTTGGATTTTTGAATATGCTTTAGCTTTATGTAAAGAAATGTTGGGATATGTTCGTGGTAAATATTCTACTGTACCTATTCCTGGTGCTGAAGTAACTATGAATCAATCTGATTTATTATCTTCAGCAACTGCTGATAAGACAGCTTTAATCGATAGATTAAGAGCTTACCTTGATGAAACTTCAAGAGAAAAATTATTGGAAAGAAGATCATTGGAAACTGATTACAGACAAAAAGAACTCCAACAAGTTCCTTTCCCAATTTACATAGGATAACATGGCATTATTTGGCGCTCAAAGAGATATAAGTCTATTTAGACACATAAGTAGAGAACTGATGGGTGATATAATCACCCAACAGTGTTCTTTTTATAAATTTAAAATAGAGGAAACTAAGATTAATCTCTATGGTGAAGCTGCTGAAGAAAAATATTATATGGGTCCTGTTTTATTAAACTGTTTAGTAGAAAGACGAGACCAAGAATACCCTGAAACAGATTTAGGTACAGATTTTAGTTGGGGTGCTACTTTTAAATTTCTTAGAGATGATTTATTAGAAGCTTCAAAAGATTTTAACCAAAACTATGATCAAGGAGACCACAACTACGGAGCTAATTTGGTTCCAGAAGTAGGAGATATTATCCTATATAATGAAGGATATTATGAAATAGACAATATAATTTCTAACCAGTATTTTGCTGGTAAGAACCCAGATTATCCAAATCAACCCGGAAACTTTAATCCTGGACTTGAAGAATTTGGTTCTTCTATTTCAATTATCTGTGAAGCACATTACGTACCAGCTGATAAAGTAGGTATAACACAAGAAAGATATATCTAATGGCTCAAAGAGGAAAAATACCAGTACCAAAAACCCAAAGAGAAATTAGCATTTCTCAACAGGATCCTTATGTTAACCCTGAAACAGGGGGAACTAGAGGTAATCCTAATAATTTTTCTGGGGTAAATAGAGGTAATCAAGTCTCTTTTAGAGATGATAATACTAAACCGTTTACTTTAGGATTTAAAGAAATTGATGAAGCAATTTTCTATTATATGGAAAATGTTATCAAACCTACAGTACAACAAAATGGTGTAGTACAAAAAGTACCTGTAATTTATGGTTCACCTGAAAGGTGGAAACAAATTCAAAAAGATGGGTACTACAGAGATAAGAAAGGCAAAATTATGATGCCTCTTATTACATTTAAACGTAATCAAATTGAACGTAATAGATCATTAACTAGAAAAATGGATGCTAACAATCCTCATAACGTTCAAATATTTACAAAACCTTATAATAAACAAAATACATACGATAATTTTAACGTCTTAAACAACCAGCAACCCCTAAAACAATACTATGCTGTCGTGATACCTGATTATGTAAATATTACATATGATTTTATTGTATCCACATATTATATTGAACAACTAAATAAAGTAGTTGAAGCTATTAATTACGCTTCTGATTCATATTGGGGTAATCCTGATCGTTTTAAGTTTAGGGCTACTATAGACAATTTTTCTACCCCTACTGAATTAGTCCAAGGTAGTGAAAGAACAGTAAAAGCAACTTTCCAGTTAAAATTATATGGTTATGTAGTCCCAGATACAGTACAGAAAGAATTAACAGCATTGAAGAAATTTAGTAGTAAGAATCAAATTATATTTAACATGGAAGTAGTCTCAGACCTTAAAAATACAAATAGTACAATACCCCCAAGAACAGATATCCCTTTTAATTCTTCTCCTTCAACTTTTGAAGAATAATATTAATCTGTTAATATTTATAAATAAAAATGGGTATCATACTAAGACAGAATAAAGGATCCGAGTTAACTTTTGCGGAAGTAGATGGGAATTTTTCATCCCTTTATTACTCTAGTTCTTTAGCTGGTAGTGTAATTAATTTTTATTACACTGGTAGCAACCCTGTATCTCATAGTCTTGACTTAAGTACTCTTCCTGGTTTAGGAGGTGTTCAAGTATATTACACAGGCTCTCAAGTAAATTACGCTAAATCATTTTATTTTACAGGTTCAGGAATTGAAGTAACCCCACTCCCTAATGGTGGTGTTCAAATTTTAGTTCCTGAAGCTGACTCTGCTGTAGGTGATAACACACAAATTCAATTTGCTACAGGTTCTAATCCTGATTTGGGGTTAAGTGGTTCAGCTAACTTTACATATGATTATACTACCGATACATTAGGTTTAACTGGATCACTTCATATTAGTGGTTCTGAAGTTAAAATTAATACATTAACAGAAAATACAGAAAGTTTTTACTTTACTGTTTATGACCCTTCTACAGGGGTATTACAATATAGATTATTACCTGGAGCTTCTGGTACAAGTGGTACCTCAGGTTCAAGTGGTACCTCAGGTTCTGCTGGTGTAAGTGGTACTTCAGGTACAGCTGGTTCTAGTGGTTCTGCTGGTTCAAGTGGTAATGTAGGTTCTTCGGGTGCTTCTGGAACTTCAGGTACCTCAGGTAAATCTGGTTCAAGTGGTACAGCTGGTACCTCAGGAAATGCAGGTTCATCAGGTTCATCAGGTACTTCAGGTAAATCTGGTTCATTTGGTAGTCACGCCCAATCAGGTGCTTCTAGAACCTCAGGTTCAAGTGGTACATCAGGTAGCTCAGGTACTTCGGGTACCGCAGGTACAGCAGGTACTTCTGGCTCAAGTGGTTCATCAGGCAGCTCAGGTACTTCAGGTACTTCAGGTCAAACTGGTACTTCAGGTACTAGTGGTTCATCAGGTACAGTAGGTTCATCTGGTGAAGCAGGTACTTCAGGAGAAAGTTCAACATCAGGTACTAGTGGTTCAGCAGGTTCTTCCGGTAAAAATGGAGTTGCAGGTACTTCAGGTATAAGTTCAACTTCAGGTACTGCTGGTTCAAGTGGTACTCAAGGTAGTGCTGGAGACGGAGGTCAATCAGGTGCTTCCGGTACTTCAGGTAGCTCAGGTAGCTCAGGTACAGACGGAGATAGTGGTACCTCAGGTAAATCTGGTAGCTCAGGTTCATCAGGTAGTTCAGGTACATCTGGTACCTCAGGTACTTCAGGTTCTTCAGGTACAGCAGGTTCAGCAGGTGATTCAGCCCAAAGCGCTGTTTCAGGTACTTCTGGTTCATCAGGTTCATCTGGTACCGATGGAGGTTCAGGTAGTTCAGGTACTTCAGGTTCATCTGGTTCAAGTGGTACCTCAGGTACAGCAGGAACTTCAGGTAGCTCAGGTACAGCTGGTTCAGCAGGTGATTCTGCCCAAAGTGCTGTAAGTGGTACATCAGGTTCTTCAGGTAGTTCAGGTACAGACGGAGGTTCAGGTTCCTCAGGCACTTCAGGTTCATCTGGTTCTAGTGGTACCTCAGGTACAGCAGGTACCTCAGGTTCTTCTGGTACAGCAGGTTCAGCAGGTGATTCTGCACAAAGTGCAGTTTCGGGAACTTCAGGTTCTTCAGGTTCATCGGGTACAGACGGAGGTTCAGGTAGCTCTGGTACTTCTGGTTCTAGTGGTAGCTCAGGTACCTCAGGTACTGCTGGTACATCTGGTAGTTCAGGTACAGCAGGTTCAGCAGGTGATTCAGCCCAAAGCGCCGTATCAGGTACTAGTGGTTCATCTGGTAGTTCAGGTACAGATGGTGGTTCAGGTAGTTCAGGTACTTCAGGTTCATCAGGTTCCTCAGGCACTTCAGGTACAGCAGGTACCTCAGGTTCTTCTGGTACAGCTGGTTCAGCTGGAGATTCTGCTCAAAGTGCAGTTTCGGGAACTTCAGGTTCTTCAGGTAGCTCAGGTACAGACGGAAGTTCTGGCTCAAGTGGTACTGCAGGTACTTCCGGTTGGAGTGGTTCAGCAGGTACCTCAGGTTCTTCAGGTACTAGTGGTTCAACGGGTACTGCGGGTTCAGCAGGAGCAAATGCTCAAAGTGCTGTAAGTGGTACTTCTGGTTCATCAGGTTCATCGGGTACCGATGGTGGTTCAGGTTCATCAGGAACATCAGGAAGTTCAGGTTCATCAGGCACTTCAGGTACAGCAGGTACCTCAGGTTCTTCTGGTACAGCAGGTAGTGCTGGTGACTCAGCACAAAGTGCTGTAAGTGGTACTTCAGGTTCATCCGGTAGTTCAGGTACCGATGGAGGATCAGGCTCATCAGGCACCTCAGGTAGTTCTGGTTCTTCAGGAACTTCAGGCACCGCAGGTACTTCTGGTAGCTCAGGTACAGCAGGTTCAGCAGGTGATTCAGCACAAAGTGCTGTTTCAGGAACTTCAGGTTCATCTGGTTCATCTGGTACAGATGGAGATAGTGGCACTTCAGGTGCTTCGGGAAGCTCAGGCTCATCAGGTACTTCAGGTACTGCTGGTACCTCAGGTAGTACTGGTACTGCAGGTAGTGCTGGTGATTCTGCTCAAAGTGCAATTTCAGGTACTTCTGGTTCTTCAGGTTCTTCAGGAACTGATGGAGGTAGTGGTACTTCAGGTACATCAGGTTCAGCAGGTTCTGCTGGTACTGATGGAGATAATGGTACATCAGGTCAAGCTGGTACATCAGGTACTAGTGGTTCAACAGGTACAAATGGTTCAACAGGAGATAATGCCCAAAGTGCTATAAGTGGTACTAGTGGTTCATCTGGTACCTCAGGTACCGATGGAGGTTCAGGTAGTTCAGGTACTTCAGGTTCATCTGGTTCAAGTGGTACCTCAGGTACAGCTGGAACTTCAGGTAGCTCAGGTACAGCTGGTTCAGCAGGTGATTCAGCTCAAAGTGCTGTTTCAGGTACTTCAGGAAGTTCAGGTTCATCTGGTACAGATGGAGGTAGTGGTACTTCAGGTGCTTCAGGTTCATCTGGTTCTAGTGGTACTTCAGGTACTGCAGGTACTAGTGGTTCAACAGGTACTGCAGGTAGCGCTGGTGACTCTGCTCAAAGTGCCGTATCAGGTACTAGTGGTTCATCAGGTACTTCAGGTACCGACGGAGGTTCAGGTACTTCAGGTACTTCAGGTTCTGCAGGTTCAGCAGGTACAGATGGAAATGGAGGTACCTCAGGAAATTCAGGTACAAGTGGTACATCAGGTTCTACTGGTACAAATGGTTCAACAGGAGATAATGCTCAAAGTGCTGTAAGTGGTACTTCAGGTAGTTCAGGTTCTTCAGGTACGGATGGTGGTTCAGGTTCATCAGGTACTTCAGGTTCATCTGGTTCAAGTGGTACCTCAGGTACAGCTGGAACTTCAGGTAGCTCAGGTACAGCAGGTAGTGCAGGTGATTCAGCCCAAAGTGCAGTATCAGGTACTTCAGGTTCTTCTGGTAGTTCAGGTACAGACGGAGATAGTGGTACTTCAGGTGCTTCAGGTAGTTCAGGTTCTAGTGGTACTTCAGGTACTGCTGGTACATCTGGATCTTCAGGTACAGCAGGTAGTGCAGGTGATTCAGCCCAAAGTGCAGTATCAGGTACTTCAGGTTCCTCAGGTACTTCAGGTACCGACGGAGATTCAGGTACTTCAGGTACATCAGGTTCAGCAGGTTCTGCTGGTACTGATGGAGATAATGGTACATCAGGTCAAGCTGGTACATCAGGTACTTCAGGTAGTTCTGGTACAGCTGGTAGTGCCGGTGACTCTGCACAAAGTGCTGTTTCAGGTACTTCTGGTTCTTCTGGTAGTTCAGGTACTGATGGTGATTCAGGTTCATCAGGAACATCAGGTAGTTCAGGTTCTAGTGGTACTTCAGGTACTGCTGGTACATCAGGTTCTTCAGGTACAGCAGGTTCAGCTGGTGACTCAGCTCAAAGCGCAGTAAGTGGTACTTCAGGTTCCTCAGGTTCTTCAGGAACTGATGGAGGTAGTGGTACTTCAGGTGCTTCAGGTAGTTCAGGTTCTAGTGGTACTTCAGGTACTGCTGGTACCTCAGGTAGTACTGGTACTGCAGGTAGCGCAGGTGATTCAGCCCAAAGTGCAGTATCAGGTACTTCAGGTTCCTCAGGTACTTCAGGTACCGACGGAGATTCAGGTACTTCAGGTACATCAGGTTCAGCAGGTTCTGCTGGTACAGACGGTGATGGGGGTACTTCAGGAAATAGTGGTACATCAGGTACTAGTGGTTCTACTGGTACAGCTGGTTCAGCAGGAGATAATGCTCAAAGTGCTGTAAGTGGTACATCAGGTAGCTCAGGTACTTCAGGTACTGACGGTGCTGGCGGTACTTCAGGAGTAGCTAGTACTTCAGGTACAGCAGGTTCCTCAGGTTCTGCTGGTACAGATGGTGCTGGGGGTACAAGTGGACAAGCTGGTACATCAGGTACTAGTGGTTCAACTGGTACAAATGGTTCAACAGGTTCAAACGCTCAAAGCGCAGTAAGTGGTACTAGTGGTTCTTCAGGTTCATCCGGAACTGATGGAGATTCAGGTACTTCTGGTATAAGTTCAACCTCAGGTACAGCAGGTTCTTCAGGAACTAATGGTACCTCAGGAGATAGTAGTTCATCAGGTTCAAGTGGTACTTCAGGTTCTTCCGGTAGTTCAGGCACTGCGGGTTCATCAGGTTCTTCAGGTACATCAGGTTCAAGCGGAACATCAGGTTCTTCTGGTTCATCAGGTACTTCAGGTTCCTCAGGTTCTTCAGGTACAGCTGGTTCAGCAGGTGCTTCTGCTCAAAGTGCTATTTCAGGAACTAGTGGTTCATCTGGTAGTTCAGGTACAGACGGTGCTGGAGGTACTTCAGGTGTATCAAGCACTTCAGGTACAAATGGTTCAGCTGGTACTTCAGGTAAAAATGGAGTAGGAGGTACAAGTGGTCAATCAGGCACTTCAGGTACATCTGGTTCTACGGGTACAAACGGTTCAGCAGGTGATTCCGCTCAAAGTGCCGTATCAGGTACTTCAGGTAGCTCAGGTACATCAGGTACTGATGGGGCAGGTGGTACTTCAGGAGTTAGTTCAACTTCAGGTACAGCAGGTTCTTCAGGAACTAATGGTACCTCAGGAGATAGTAGTTCATCAGGTTCAAGCGGTACTTCAGGTTCTTCAGGCAGCTCAGGTACAGCAGGTTCTTCAGGCAGCTCAGGTACAGCAGGTTCAGCAGGAACTTCAGGTTCATCTGGTACTTCAGGTTCATCAGGTACTTCAGGTTCCTCAGGTTCTTCAGGTACAGCTGGTTCAGCAGGTGCTTCAGCTCAAAGTGCCGTAAGTGGTACTTCAGGTAGTTCAGGTTCATCAGGTACTGATGGAGCGGGTGGTACTTCAGGAGTTAGTTCAACTTCAGGTACTCAAGGTTCAGCAGGTACTTCAGGTAAAAACGGAGTAGGAGGCACAAGTGGTCAATCAGGTACTTCAGGTACTGCTGGTTCAACTGGTACAAACGGTTCAACCGGTGCAAATGCACAAAGTGCAGTCTCAGGTACTTCAGGAAGTTCAGGTACTTCCGGTACAGATGGTGGTTCAGGTACTTCAGGTACATCAGGTTCTGCAGGTTCAGCAGGTACAGATGGAAATGGAGGTACTTCAGGAAATAGCGGTACCTCAGGTACTAGTGGTTCTACTGGTACAGCAGGTTCAGCAGGTGATTCTGCCCAAAGTGCCGTATCAGGTACTAGTGGATCTTCAGGTACTTCAGGTACTGACGGAGCAGGTGGTACTTCAGGAGTTAGTTCAACTTCTGGTACTAACGGTTCAGCCGGTTCTTCAGGTAAAGATGGGGTTGCGGGTACTTCTGGTAAGTCTGCTACTTCAGGTACATCAGGTTCTACTGGTACAGCAGGTACATCTGGAACAAGTAAAACTTCAGGTTCTAGTGGAACTTCAGGTAGTTCAGGTTCTTCAGGTACTTCAGGCACAGCCGGAACATCAGGTTCAAGTGGTACCTCAGGATCTTCAGGTTCAAGTGGTACTGCTGGTTCAGCAGGTGCTTCAGCTCAAAGTGCCGTAAGTGGTACTTCAGGTAGTTCAGGTTCATCAGGTACTGATGGAGCGGGTGGTACTTCAGGTGTATCAAGCACTTCAGGAACTAATGGTTCAGCAGGTACTAGTGGTAAAAACGGTGCAGGAGGTACTTCAGGTAAAGCAGGTACTTCAGGAACAAGTGGATCAACAGGTACAGCAGGTTCAGCAGGTGATTCTGCCCAAAGTGCCGTATCAGGTACTAGTGGATCTTCAGGTACTTCAGGTACTGACGGGGCTGGTGGTACTTCTGGTAAATCAAGCACTTCAGGTACTCAAGGTTCATCAGGTACTTCAGGTAAAAATGGTGCTGCAGGTACTTCAGGTGTTGCTTCTACTTCAGGTACAAATGGTTCAGCTGGTACATCTGGTAAAGATGGAGCTGCAGGTACTTCAGGCAAATCAGGTACTAGTGGAACAAATGGTTCAGCCGGTTCCTCAGGTGTAAATGGTATAGCTGGTACCTCAGGTGTATCAAGCACTTCGGGTACTCAGGGTTCAGGAGGTACTTCAGGTAAAAATGGTGCTGCAGGAACTTCTGGTAAAGCCGGTACTTCAGGTACCAGTGGGTCAACTGGTACAAATGGTTCAACTGGATCAAATGCCCAAAGTGCCATATCAGGTACTTCAGGTAGCTCAGGTACTTCAGGTACTGATGGAGGTGGTGGTACTTCAGGTTTAAGTTCAACCTCTGGTACTCAAGGTTCATCAGGTACCTCAGGTAAAAATGGAAATAATGGTACTTCAGGTCAAGCTGGTACAAGCGGAACTAATGGTTCAGCAGGTACTAATGGTAAAAATGGCGCTGCAGGTACTTCAGGAAATAGTAGTACATCAGGAACAAACGGTTCAGCCGGTTCTTCAGGTGTAAATGGAATTGCAGGTACTTCAGGAGTGAGTTCAACTTCAGGTACTCAGGGTTCAGCAGGAACTTCAGGTAAAAATGGTGCTGGAGGTACTTCTGGAAAAGCCGGTACTTCAGGTACTTCAGGTTCAACTGGTACTAATGGTTCAACTGGATCAAACGCTCAAAGCGCAGTTTCAGGAACTAGTGGTTCATCAGGTACTTCAGGTACTGATGGAGGAGGTGGTACTTCAGGTTTAAGTTCAACTTCAGGTACAAACGGTTCAGCGGGTACTAATGGTAAAAATGGTGCTGGGGGTACAAGTGGTAAATCAGGTACCTCAGGCACTAATGGTTCAGCAGGTACATCTGGTAAAGATGGAGCAAACGGTACTTCAGGTAAATCAGGTACTTCAGGTACTAACGGTTCAGCCGGTTCTTCAGGTAAAGATGGGGTTGCGGGTACTTCTGGTAAATCTAGTACTTCAGGTACTCAAGGTTCATCAGGAACATCTGGTAAAGATGGAGTTGCAGGTACTTCTGGAAAAGCAGGTACTTCAGGTACTAGTGGATCAACTGGTACAAATGGTTCAACCGGCTCAAATGCTCAAAGCGCAGTTTCAGGAACTAGTGGTTCATCAGGTACAAGTGGTACCGATGGAGCTGGTGGTACTTCAGGAGTTAGCTCAACCTCAGGAACTAATGGTTCAGCAGGAACTAGTGGTAAAAATGGTGCGGCTGGAACTTCAGGTAAATCAGGTACCTCAGGTACAAACGGTTCAACTGGTACATCTGGTAAAGACGGTGTACATGGTACTTCAGGTAAATCAGGTACTTCAGGAACTAATGGTTCAGCAGGTTCCTCAGGTGTAAATGGAATCGCAGGTACTTCAGGAGTTAGTTCAACTTCAGGTACAAATGGTTCAGGAGGTACTGCTGGTAAAAATGGAGCAGGTGGTACAAGTGGTAAATCCGGTACAAGTGGTACTTCAGGTTCAACTGGTACAAATGGTAGTACTGGATCTAATGCCCAAAGTGCCGTATCAGGTACTTCAGGTTCATCAGGTACTTCAGGTACCGATGGAGCAGGTGGCACATCAGGTAAATCTAGCACTTCAGGAACAAATGGCTCCACAGGTACTAATGGTAAAGATGGTGCAGCGGGTACAAGTGGTAAATCAGGTACCTCAGGTACAAACGGTTCAGGAGGTACATCAGGTAAAAATGGAGCAAACGGTACTTCAGGCAAATCAGGAACTTCTGGTACAAATGGTTCAGCAGGTTCCTCAGGTGTAAATGGAATCGCAGGTACCTCAGGAGTTAGTTCAACCTCAGGTACAAACGGTTCTACAGGAACTGGAGGTAAAAATGGAGCAGGTGGTACCTCAGGTAAAGCAGGTACTTCAGGTACTAGTGGATCAACTGGTACAAATGGTAGTACAGGTTCAAATGCTCAAAGCGCAGTTTCAGGAACTAGCGGTTCATCAGGTACAAGTGGTACCGATGGAGCAGGTGGCACATCAGGTAAATCTAGCACTTCAGGTACTCAAGGTTCATCAGGTACAGGAGGTAAAAATGGTGCTGGAGGTACTTCAGGTAAATCTTCCACTTCAGGTACAAATGGTTCAGCAGGTACTTCAGGTAAAAATGGAAATGCTGGAACTTCAGGAGTAGCTAGTACTTCAGGTACATCTGGTAGCTCAGGTACAAGCGGTACTTCTGGAGTTGATGGTTTAGCTGGAGAATCCGGTTTAAGTAAAACCTCAGGTTCATCAGGATCATCAGGTACAAATGGTACTTCCGGTATAAATGGAGCTGCAGGAACTTCAGGTGTAAGCTCTACTTCAGGCACTCAAGGTTCATCAGGTACCTCGGGTAAAAATGGAGTTGCAGGTACTTCAGGTGTAAGTTCAACTTCAGGTACTAACGGTTCAGGAGGTACTGCTGGTAAAAATGGAGCTGGAGGTACAAGTGGTAAATCAGGTACTTCAGGAACAAGTGGTTCAACAGGTACTAACGGTTCAACAGGCTCCAATGCACAAAGTGCAGTAAGTGGTACCTCAGGTAGTTCAGGTACAAGTGGTACAGATGGTGGTAGTGGTACTTCAGGTGTAAGCGCAACTTCAGGAACAAAAGGTTCAAATGGTACCTCAGGTGTAAATGGAGCTGCAGGAACTTCAGGTAAATCTTCCACTTCAGGTACAAATGGTACATCAGGTACTGCTGGTAAAGACGGAGTAGCAGGTACTTCAGGAGTAGCTAGCACTTCAGGTACTCAAGGTTCATCAGGTACAGGAGGTAAAAATGGTGCTGGAGGTACTTCAGGTGTAAGTTCAACTTCAGGTACAAACGGTTCTGCAGGTACTTCAGGTAAAAACGGAGCCGGTGGCACTTCAGGTAAAGCTGGCACAAGTGGTACTTCAGGTTCTACAGGTACAAATGGTAGCACAGGTTCAAACGCTCAAAGTGCTGTTTCAGGAACTAGCGGTTCATCAGGTACTTCAGGTACTGATGGAGGTTCAGGTACTTCAGGTAAATCTGCTACTTCAGGTACAAAAGGTTCAAATGGTACTTCAGGTGTAAATGGAGCTGCAGGTACTTCTGGTAAGTCTTCTACTTCAGGTACAAACGGTTCAGGTGGTACATCAGGTAAAAACGGTGCAGGAGGTACTTCAGGAGTAGCTAGTACCTCAGGTACAAATGGTTCATCAGGTACTTCTGGTAAAAACGGAGTAGCAGGTACTTCAGGTGTAGCAGCTGTATCAGGTACTTCAGGTTCATCAGGTACTTCAGGTACAAGTGGTGTAGATGGGGCTGCTGGTTTATCAGGAGAAAGCAAAACATCAGGTACAAATGGTTCATCAGGTACCTCAGGTGTAAATGGAGCAAACGGTACTTCAGGTAAATCAGGTACCTCAGGTACTAACGGTTCAGGAGGTACTTCTGGTAAAAATGGTGCAGGTGGTACTTCAGGAGTAGCTAGTACTTCAGGTACAAATGGATCAGGTGGTACATCAGGTAAAAACGGAGCCGGTGGTACTTCAGGTAAATCAGGTACTTCAGGTACTAACGGTTCAGGAGGTACTTCTGGGGCAAATGCTCAAAGTGGTGTTTCAGGTACATCAGGTTCTTCTGGTACAAGTGGTACAGACGGAGGTTCAGGTACTTCAGGTAAATCTGCTACTTCAGGAACAAAAGGTTCAAATGGTACTTCAGGTGTAAATGGAGCTGCAGGTACTTCAGGTAAATCAGCCGTATCAGGTACAAATGGTTCATCAGGTACTTCAGGTGTAAATGGAGCTGCAGGTACTTCAGGTAAATCAGGCACTTCAGGTACTAACGGTTCAGGTGGTACATCAGGTAAAAATGGCGCTGCTGGTACTTCAGGAGTAGCTAGTACTTCAGGTACAAACGGTTCAGCCGGTTCTTCAGGTAAAAATGGTGCTGCAGGTACTTCAGGTGTTGCTTCTACTTCAGGTACTAACGGTTCAGCTGGTACAGGAGGTAAAAACGGAGCTGGAGGTACTTCAGGTAAATCAGGCACTTCAGGTACTAACGGTTCAGGTGGTACATCAGGTATTACAGGAGCAAGTGGAGGTTCAGCAGAATCAGGTACCTCAGGTACTAACGGTTCAGGTGGTACATCAGGTAAAAATGGTGCAGGAGGTACTTCAGGTGTAAGTTCAACTTCAGGTACAAACGGTTCAGGTGGTACTGCTGGTAAAAACGGAGCTGGAGGTACTTCAGGTAAATCAGGTACTTCAGGTACTAACGGTTCAGCCGGTTCTTCAGGTAAAGATGGGGTTGCGGGTACTTCAGGCAAATCAGGAACTTCTGGTACAAATGGTTCAGGTGGTACATCAGGTAAAAACGGTGCAGGAGGTACTTCAGGAGTAGCTAGTACTTCAGGTACAAATGGATCAGGTGGTACAGCAGGTAAAAATGGTGCAGGAGGTACTTCAGGTAAATCAGGTACTTCAGGTACAAATGGTTCAGGAGGTACTTCTGGGGTAAATGCTCAAAGTGGTGTTTCAGGTACTTCTGGTTCATCAGGTAGTTCAGGTACAGACGGAGGTTCAGGTACTTCAGGTATAGCTGGTGGTTCAGGTACTTCAGGTAAATCAGGTACTTCAGGTACTAACGGTTCAGGTGGTACAGCAGGTAAAAACGGAGGTTCAGGTACTTCAGGTAAAAATGGTACTTCAGGTACAAACGGTGCTTCAGGAACTTCAGGTGTAAATGGTGCTGCAGGTACTTCAGGTAAAAATGGTACTTCAGGTACAAATGGTGCTTCAGGTACTTCAGGTAAAAATGGAGCAGCAGGTACCTCAGGTGTTAATGGTACTTCAGGAACATCCGGTGTCCCAGGTACTTCAGGTACAAGTATTAATGGTACTAGTGGTATTAGTGGTGGTGCGTTTGTAGATCACCCAGATTACCTAGTTAAAACTGATTCAGCAACCCAAGTATCATCAGTTGACTTTATTACAGTTAATAATACTACTAACGTAATAACAGTTAGTGGTGAAATTAGAGCAACAGGTGATGTTATCGCGTTCTATTCTTCAGATGCTAGATTAAAAGATAATGTAACTCCAATTACAAACTCATTAGAAAAAGTTAATCAAATTAATGGTTACGAGTTTGATTGGAATGATAAACAATCTTCATACGAAGGACACGACATTGGGGTAATCGCTCAAGAAATTGAAAAAGTATTACCTGAATTAGTACAAACTAGAGATAATGGATACAAAGCTGTTAAATACGAAAAATTAGTAGCATTATTAATTGAAGCTATTAAAGAGTTAGATAATAAAGTAAATAACAAGTAATGCCTTTAAGTACAACTAATTTATATTTAAGAGGAAGCGTTTTAACTAATGGCCTTTATAATGAAATGGGTAAAGGTGTCGCTAGTAATGGTTACTCCTTAGGTCAATGCCAATATGGCCATAATGATTACTCAGGTACTGCCTCATTTGCTGTTGCTGGGGGTCCTGGCACTATGGTTAAAATGAGTTATTGGAAAAGTTATGATCATGACGCTATGAAATTTCGATTTTCCCCTCCTGTTTGGGGTGATTATGAAACGTATAATGATTTAAATCCTAGCTTTTTTGGCGTAGATGGAGCAGGTATTGCTTATAATAATATTAATGGAAGCCCAGGCTTCCCATCTGGTACTTGGGATTACCCAGGTAGTAGTGGTAGATCTAATAATTATGGGTTTTTTGATGGAGTTTCTTCAGGTCAAGCTTATAAACAAGGTGCTTCTGGGGTTATGGTAATGTGTGGTTGGATTCATCCTAGAGATAATGCATCAGGTCAAACTACAGTTGTAGGAAATAATTTAGAAACTTATGCAATTCCAGCATTTAAAGGTTATAGGTTAGATATTACAACTGCATTTAAAATGAGATGTATTAAAGGAGATGGAACCGGGACTGCTTCTTCAGATAGACGTACATTCGAATCATCAGGAACCGTAGCTCAAAATGAATGGAACTTTATTGTATGGCAAGGTGTTTATAATAGTACTACTATAAACTCTACAAATAATTATTTCTATGTTTGGAACGTACCTAATGGGTGGCAATCAGGAGCTACTTTTATTTCAGGTACAGGGGGTAACTTATTTTATGATGATGTGACCTGGATGGTAGGAGGAGGAGCAAATGGTAATAGATGGTTCGATGGTATTTTTGGTGGTTGGTATGTGTTTAATCAATCACAACCCTCAGCTACATTACAAACCTTAAAAGATAATACAAAGGCTTATTACGGACTTTAATTATGGGAGTTTTAACAAATTTAAATAACGGGTATAAAATTCATTTTGAAGAAGATGATAGTGATATTTGGGGGTATAATGGTTCTCATATTCAACAATATATAGATGGGAATTTAACCGGATTTGAGTTATTAGTAATTAATTTAAATGAAGATTATATTACTATAGATTGGGGGGATATTACAAGTACTCTTAGTGAAGGAGATTTTATTTGGGTTGAACCTTAACTTGGTTTACTAAAAAATAAATGTTATATTATAAAAACTTAATTGAGTTATATGAAAAAACTGCTTTATGTAGCCCCACATTTATCAACAGGAGGTTTACCTCAATATTTAGTTAAAAAAGTAGAATTACTTAAACAAGATTTTGAAATTTATCTTGTTGAATGGGTGGATTGTACTGGAGGTGTTTTAGTAGTTACAAGAAATAAACTTGTAAATCTAATCGATTCTGATAAATTTTATACTTTAGAAGAAAACAAATTTGAATTATTAGATATTATTGATAAAGTAAAACCGGATATTGTTCATTTAGAGGAAATTCCGGAATTCTTTATGGATGCTGATGTTGCTCAAAAATTATATAATCCTAATCGTGATTATTTTATTGTAGAAACTTCACACGATTCATCATTTGATACTTCTCAAAAAATATTCTTCCCAGATAAATTTATGTTCGTCTCACAATGGCAAATTAACCAATATAAAGATGTAGATATTCCCCAAATATTAGTTGAATATCCTATTGAATATGTTGATCGCCCAGATAGAACTAAAGCACTAGAAGAATTAGGGTTAAACCCAGATAAAAAACATATTTTACACGTTGGTTTATTTACACCTCGTAAAAATCAAAAGGAATTTTTTGAATATGCTAAAGCATTACCTGACTATGAATTTCATTGTTTAGGAAACCAAGCAGATAATTTTAAATTTTATTGGGAGCCCTTAATGAAAGAAAAACCCAATAATTTAACCTGGTGGAATGAACGTACTGATGTAGATAAATTCTATCAGGCGATGGATTTATTTTTATTTACTTCTCGTGGTACAGCTAATGATAAAGAAACAATGCCTTTAGTTATTCGTGAAGCATTATCATATCAAATACCTCAATTATTATATAATTTACCTGTTTATCTTAATTATTTTGATAAA
>Ga0208645_1000213_pt1 | contig 74534 bp, 64 predicted proteins | sample VirMetDEL_Sep_01_FD_184519 | JGI IMG/M metagenome (GOLD analysis project Ga0208645, IMG submission 184519) | Aqueous microbial communities from the Delaware River and Bay under freshwater to marine salinity gradient to study organic matter... | ecosystem: Environmental > Aquatic > Marine >... | reverse complement strand
TCCCATGCAGGCATTGCGAGAGCAGCGACAGGTTGTGGTGCTCGGCCAGCAGCGCCAGGCGGTGGGAGAGAAGATCGCTCAATTGGGAATTCCTTCACGCGTCAGTCGGCACAATATGGGGGTGGATTGCACGCTCTACAAGAGGCCGTCAGCGTTGGACCACGCACCGCTCCAGGCCGTTTCTAGCGAACCTTGGGCGGCGGGTCCGATGACTCAGGTAACCGAGAAGGTCGCCTGCGCCTTGGCCACCAGCTTTTCACCCTGATGGACTTCGGCTTCGAGTACCTGAGTGCGCCGCCCGCCGTGCACCACCCAGGCGCGGCAGGTCAGTTCACCTTCGCTCACCGGGCGGATGTAATTGACCTTGCATTCCAGGGTGACGCTGTTAGGTTCGCCGCCGTTGAGGCTGTGGCTGGCCTGGCCCATGGCGGTGTCGATCAGCGAGAACAGCGCGCCGCCGTGCAGCTTGCCGTGCAGGTTGCGCAAGCCGTCGTGCATTGCCAGACGCAGCAGTGCCTCGCCATTGTCGGCCTTGATGATTTCCAGGCCCAACAGGCGCCCGAAGGCGCTGCTGCTGCCCACTGCCTCGACTTCGCGCACCTTATTTCCTCAGATTCTTCGCATTGGCGAACAACGCGGCCATGGCGTTATTGGCCGGTGCCGGCTTGGTTTCCGGCTTGGCCGCCTTGCGTTCGCCGCGTGCTTGGCCGCCACGGTTGTTGCCGCCGCCACGCATGGAGTCCGCTTTCTCACCGGGCGTGTCGCTCATACGCATGGACAGGCCGACGCGCTGACGGGGAATGTCCACTTCCATGACCTTGACCTTGACGATGTCGCCAGCCTTGACCACTTCGTAGGGATCCTTGACGAACTTCTCGGACAGCGCCGAGATGTGCACCAGACCGTCCTGATGCACGCCGATGTCGACGAAGGCGCCGAAGTTGGTCACGTTGGTCACCACGCCTTCGAGCACCATGCCTGGGGTCAGGTCGCTGAGCTTTTCCACGCCGTCCTGAAACTCGGCGGTCTTGAACTCGGGGCGCGGGTCGCGGCCGGGTTTCTCCAGCTCTTGCAGGATGTCGCTGACGGTGACCAGACCGAAGCTCTCATCGGTGAACTGCTTGGGATCCAGGCGTTTGAGGAACGCCGAGTCACCGATCAGCGAGCGGATGTCGCGGCCGGTGTCTTGGGCGATGCGCTTGACCAGCGGATAGGTCTCCGGGTGCACCGCAGAGGTGTCGAGCGGGTTGTCGCCATTCATCACGCGGAGGAAGCCGGCGGCCTGTTCGAATGTCTTGTCGCCCAGGCGCGGGACCTTCTTCAATTCGTTGCGCGCCTTGAACGCGCCATTGGCGTCGCGGTAGGCGACGATGTTCTGCGCCAGCGTTGAGTTCAGACCGGAAATCCGCGCCAGCAGCGCCACCGAGGCGGTGTTGACGTCGACGCCGACAGCGTTCACGCAGTCTTCCACCACCGCATCCAGCGATCGCGCCAGTTTTAACTGGGACACGTCGTGCTGGTACTGGCCCACGCCGATGGCCTTGGGCTCGATCTTCACCAGTTCGGCCAGCGGGTCTTGCAGGCGGCGCGCGATGGATACGGCGCCGCGGATCGACACGTCCAGGTCCGGGAATTCCTTGGCGGCCAGTTCGGATGCTGAGTACACCGAGGCGCCCGCTTCGGACACCATCACCTTGGTCAGTTTGAGGCCGGGCACCTGTTTGATCAGGTCGGCGGCGAGCCGGTCGCTTTCACGACTGGCGGTGCCATTGCCAATGGCTATGAGGTCGACGCTGTGCTTGGCGCAGAGTTTGGCCAACACGGCCAGGGTGCCGTCCCAGTCGTTGCGCGGGGCGTGCGGGTAGACGGTGGCGGTATCGAGCAATTTGCCGGTGGCATCGACCACCGCCACCTTGCAGCCGGTGCGCAAGCCAGGATCGAGGCCCAGCGTGGCGCGCGGGCCGGCCGGTGCGGCCAGCAGCAGGTCATGCATGTTGCGCGCGAATACGCCGATGGCATCATCCTCGGCCTTGTCGCGCAGTTCGCCGAGCAGGTCGGTTTCCAGATGCGTGTAGAGCTTGACCTTCCAAGTCCAGCGCACCACTTCGCCGAGCCACTTGTCTGCGGCCCGCCCACGGTTCGAGATGCCGAAGCGCTCGCCGATCATCACTTCGCCCGGGTGCATGCTGCCGGGCGCTTCGTCGCCGACTTTCAGGCTGACGCTGAGCACGCCTTCGTTGCGCCCGCGGAAGATCGCCAGTGCGCGGTGTGACGGCGTGCTCTTGAGCGGCTCGTCATGCTCGAAATAGTCGCTGAACTTGGCGCCTTCGTTCTCTTTACCCGGTACCAGCCGCGCACTCAGGGTGGCGTTGTGGGTGAGGAAGTCGCGCAGCTTGGCCAGCAGGTTGGCATCTTCGGCGAAGCGCTCCATGAGGATGTACTTGGCGCCTTCGAGCACCGCTTTAGTATCGGCGAAGCCCTTGTCGGCATCGACGAAGCGTGCCGCCTCGGCTTCTGGATTGAGCTCAGGGTCGGCGAAGATCGCGTCGGCCAGCTCGCCAAGGCCGGCTTCCAAGGCAATCTGGCCTTTGGTGCGGCGCTTCTGCTTATAGGGCAGATAGAGGTCTTCGAGTCGCGTCTTGGTATCGGCAAGGTCGATCTCGCGCTTCAGCTCAGGCGTGAGCTTGCCCTGTTCCTCGATGCTGGAAAGGATCGACGCGCGGCGGTCATCCAGTTCGCGCATATAGCGCAGACGTTCTTCCAGCAGGCGCAGCTGGGTGTCGTCCAGGCTGCCGGTGACTTCCTTGCGGTATCGGGCGATGAAAGGGACGGTGGAGCCTTCGTCGAGCAGCGCCACGGTGGCGGCAACCTGTTGCGGGCGCACGCCCAGTTCTGCGGCGATGCGGGAGTTGATGCTGTCCATGAACCTACCTGGGTCAGTCAAACCATGCAGGCCGTGCCTGCGCGAAAGGGCGCGATTATAAGGGCAGCAGAGCATTTGAGGCCGCAAGCCGGACGAAAAACCCGAGCCAGGCGCACCGACTCATTCTTTCGGCCCTCGGCCAGGCACCGCAAAATCTGCTAACAATGGCTGTCAGTTGCGTTTACTTCACTGCGCGCATAATGCGCCGTCGATCATTCCGGGAGTTCTCATGAGCAGCACCGCACCTGCCAACGAAGGCGAAAAGATCCTGATTGTTGACGATGACGCCCGTCTGCGGCGCTTGCTCGAGCGCTTTCTCGATGAGCAGGGTTACCGAGTCCGGACGGTGGAAAGTGCCGAGCAGATGGACCGTCTGCTCAGCCGCGAGCTGTTTCATCTCGTAGTGCTGGACCTGATGATGCCGGGCGAGGACGGCCTGTCGGCCTGTAACCGGCTGCGCACCGGAGGCAATCAGATTCCGATCATCATGCTCACTGCCAAGGGCGACGAGGCCAGTCGGATTCAGGGACTGGAGCAGGGCGCCGACGATTATCTGGCCAAGCCCTTCAACCCGCGCGAGCTGCTGGCACGAATCCGCGCCGTACTGCGCCGTCAGGCGCCCCAGGTCCCGGGTGCGCCGGGCAGCGAAGACGAAACCGTCACCTTTGGCGACTACGAATTGTTTCTCGGCACCCGTGAGCTGAAGAAGGGCGATCAGGTGCATATGCTCACCACCGGTGAATTCGCCGTGCTCAAGGCGCTGGTACAGCACGCTCGCGAGCCGCTAACCCGAGACAAGCTGATGAACCTGGCCCGCGGTCGCGAGTGGGATGCGCTCGAACGTTCCATCGATGTGCAGATTTCCCGCCTGCGCCGGCTGATCGAGCCGGACCCATCCAAGCCGCGTTATATCCAGACAGTCTGGGGCGTTGGCTATGTGTTCGTGCCTGATGGCAACAAATAGGAGCCGGTCCATGCTCCCTGCGAACCCGATAGGGATGCAGTGCTTTTCTCAGGCTGCATCATTGGACGGCTTACGGATCACGAAGTGAGCCATCAGCCTCGTAGGGTGGGCTTTAGCCCACCACCCTTGTTCGACTCGGTTGGCTAAAGCGGAGCAGCTTCCGACCCAGTCTTCACTGTGAAATCCCACATCGCTGGCCTCTTGGTTCAGCCTCCCGCGGTCAAAATCGGCTTGTCTATGAAAACCCCGCTCTGGTTCCCGCAAAGCTTCTTCGCTCGCACCCTGTGGATGGTGCTGATCGTGGTCCTGTTCTCCAAGGTATTGATGCTCGTGTACCTGATGATGAACGAGGACGTCATGGTCGATCGCCAATACAGCCATGGTGCGGCGCTGACCTTGCGTGCCTACTGGGCAGCTGACGAGGAAAACCGCGAACGCATCGCAGAGGCGGCCGGCTTGCAGCGGGTTACGATGGACGATGTGCCGCCCAGTGAATATCACTGGCCTTACACGGAAATCTTCCAGCGGCAGATGCAGGCCGAACTCGGTGTCGAAACCGATGTGCGGGTGCGTATTCAGCCTGACACAGCCATCTGGGTCCGCGCGCCTAGCCTAGGGCCGGACTGGTTGCGGGTGCCGTTGTACGCATACCCGTTGCGCGGTCAGCGGATCTGGAGCGTGCTCGGCTGGTTTCTCGGCATTGGGCTGCTGTCCACGGCCGCCGCGTGGATCTTTGTCAGCCAGCTCAACCTGCCACTCAAGCGCTTGGTCTATGCGGCCCGACAGATCGGCAAGGGGCGTAGCGTGCGGTTGCCCATCAGCGACACGCCGAGCGAGATGACCGAGGTTTATCGCGCGTTCAACCAGATGGCAGAGGACGTCGAACAGGCTGGCCGCGAGCGGGAGCTGATGCTCGCTGGCGTATCGCATGACTTGCGCACGCCGCTGACGCGCTTGCGGTTGTCCCTCGAACTGATGTCCAGCGACGCCGAGCTGACCGAGGACATGGTTCGTGATATCGAGGACATGAACGCGATTCTCGACCAGTTCCTCGCCTTCGTTCGCGATGGCAGCGACGAGCCGGTGGAAAGCGTCGACCTGGGTGAGCTGGTGCGTGAAGTCGTGGCGCCCTACAACCAGTACGGAGAAACCGTTCGCCTCTGTGTCGAGCCGATGCCGCAATTGGCGTTACGACGAGTTTCGATCAAACGGCTGCTGGTGAATCTGATCGAAAATGCGCTGCGTTATGGCGGCCATGGTGTCGAAGTGGCCGCCCATGTTTCGGGCGACAGCAATGCACCCTATGTCGTCCTCAGCGTGCTTGACCGGGGCACGGGCATCGATCCGCGGGAGCTCGGCGAAATATTCAATCCGTTCATCCGCGGCGACAAGGCACGTGGCGGGCAGGGCGCCGGGCTGGGGCTGGCGATCGTCAAGCGGATCGCTTCGCAACATGGTGGTGTGATCGAGTTACGCAACCGCGAAGGCGGCGGGCTCGAGGCGCGGGTGAGCCTGCCGTTGGGGTTGTTGCTGCCGAGGGATGCGGTGAAGCAGTAGGGTGGCCGTAGGCTTCGGTTCCCTACTGTCGAGCCGGTTCTTGCAGGCCGCGTAAGTCTCTCGATTAGCGAATCCGTGGAAGCTGCGATTCCCGGTCTCCAGCGTTCGCTTAGCCCTTTCCCTTCGTCCTCGTTAGATGCGGGCCAGCGTTCTTTTCCAGGTACTGGATGATCAGCCCGGCGACGTCCTTGCCAGTGGTTTCCTCGATCCCGGCGAGGCCTGGGGAGGAGTTCACCTCCATCACCAGCGGGCCATGGTTGGAGCGCAGGATGTCGACGCCCGCGACGCTCAAGCCCATCACCTTGGCCGCGCGGATCGCGGTCATGCGCTCTTCCGGGGTGATCTTGATCAGGCTGGCGGTGCCGCCACGGTGCAGATTGGAGCGGAATTCGCCAGGCTTGGCCTGACGCTTCATCGCGGCGATGACCTTGTCGCCAACCACGAAGCAGCGAATGTCCGCGCCGCCGGCCTCCTTGATGTATTCCTGCACCATGATGTCCTGCTTGAGGCCCATGAAGGCCTCGATCACGGACTCGGCGGCGGTGGCGGTTTCGCACATGACCACGCCGATACCCTGGGTGCCTTCGAGCACCTTGATCACCAGCGGCGCGCCGTTGACCATCTGAATAAGGTCGGCGATATCGTCCGGCGAGTGGGCAAAGCCGGTCACTGGCAGACCGATACCCCGGCGCGACAGCAACTGCAGCGAGCGCAGCTTGTCCCTCGAGCGGGCAATGGCTACCGATTCATTCAGCGGAAACACGCCCTGCATTTCGAACTGGCGCAGCACCGCGCAGCCATAAAAGGTAACCGAGGCGCCGATCCGCGGGATCACCGCATCGAAGCCTTCCAGTGGGCGGCCGCGATAATGAATCTGAGGTTTGTGGCTGGCGATGTTCATGTACGCGCGCAGGGTGTCGATGACGACCACCTCATGGCCACGTTGCTGGCCGGCCTCCACCAGACGGCGGGTCGAATACAGGCGTGGGTTGCGCGACAGCACGGCGATTTTCATGGGGCACCGGAAAGAGTGAGAGTCTGGGGTTTTTCCTGCACGTAGGTGCGGGCAGGGTCGACCAGCCATTTGCCGTCCATCAGGGCTTTTGACCCCAGCAGTAAGCGATAGCGCATGGTCTTGCGACAGGTAAGGGTGAATTCGACGGGCCACAGGTGGTCGCCCAGCGCCAATAGCGTACGCACCACGTAGCGGGTCTGTACGTGTCCGTTGGAGCTTTTGATGATCTTGCGCGCCACCAGCGGCGCTTCGCAGCGGTGGCGACTCTGCACCAGCGTCCCCAGGTGCGCCGTAAAACGGACCCAGCGTTCGCCATTGCGCTTGAATTCGCTGATGTCGGTCGCATGTAAGGCGGAGGTGCTAGCGCCGGTATCGATCTTCGCGCGCAGGCCGACCACACCGAGCTCAGGCAAGGCGATCCATTCGCGCAAACCGATGATTGTTTGGAGGTCGGGACTGTTCAAAAGCGTATCCGGTAAATTTCCGCGCATTCTAGACAGGCTGCATGACAACCGCATCTCCCTGTTCCAACCTATGACAACGAGACGCTAGGCAGAGTTGAACGATGAGTGAGAAAGACGACGGCAAAGTCCGTCTGGACAAATGGCTGTGGGCGGCGCGTTTCTTCAAGACGCGCGCCTTGGCCAAAGCGGCCATCGAAGGCGGCAAGGTGCACTGCAAGGGCGAGCGTTGCAAGCCGAGCAAGGAACCCAAACTCGGCGAGGAGCTGGTGATTCGGGCCGGCTTTGATGAGCGCACCGTGGTGATCAGGGCGTTGTCGGCCGTGCGCAAGGGCGCACCGGAGGCTCAGCTACTGTATGAGGAGACCGCCGAAAGCCTCGTTCGCCGGGAGCACGCCGCCGCCATGCGCAAGGCCGGCAGTCTGGGTGTGGAAACCGATGGCAAACCGAGCAAGAAGCAACGTCGCGCGTTGCAGCGGTTTCATTCGGACGCGGGTTGAGTGCCGCTGGTTGGATGGTCGCCACTTTCGACCTAGAATGCGGTCCCTTCTTCTAGGCGCCACACCATCGCCGAGACGTGCCACGTCCCGCTATTTATGACGGCCCCAAACGCCCACCTGCTCTGGTCATGCCCATGCTCGATTCCGATTACACCCAACGCTTTCTTTTCGATGACACCGACGTACGCGGCGAATGGGTCGGGCTCGAGCGCAGCTATGCGGAGGTCCTGGCCAAGCATGCTTATCCTGAACAGGTTGCGCAGTTGCTCGGCGAACTGCTCGCGGCGGCGGCGCTGTTGGTCGGCACGCTGAAATTCGATGGGTTGATGGTGTTGCAGGCACGCTCGTCTGGTGCGGTGCCGTTGTTGATGGTCGAGTGCTCCAGCGATCGAGAGGTGCGTGGCATTGCTCGCTATGACGAGGCGCTGCTGACCCCCGGCGCGACCCTGTCGGAACTGATGCCCGATGGCGTTATGGCGATGACCATCGACCCTGCCAACGGGCAGCGTTATCAGGGCATTGTTGCGCTGGACGGCGTGACCTTGGCGGACAGCCTGTCGAACTATTTCGCGTCCTCCGAGCAACTGCCGACGCGCTTCTGGCTAGCCGCTGATGGCCGCCGTGCTTGCGGGATGTTGTTGCAGCAGCTGCCAGCTGATCGCATCCGTGACGGCGAAGAGCGCGAAGCCAGCTGGCAGCACCTGCGCACCCTGGCCGATACCCTGTCGACCGAAGAGTTGCTGGGGCTCGATACCCAGACCATCCTGCATCGTCTTTATCATGAAGAGCAGGTTCGGCTGTTCGACCCACGGCCGATCGTGTTCCGCTGCAGCTGCTCGCGTGAACGCTCGGCCAATGCAGTCGTCAGTCTCGGCCAGCACGACGCCGAACTGCTGCTGACGGAGCAGGGCGGGGCCATCACCATCGATTGCCAGTTCTGCAATCATAGCTACCGCTTCGACGCGGCCGACATCGCCCAGCTTTTTGCCGGTGCGGGAACGGAAGGTCCATCCGGCACGCGGCATTGAAGGCTTTCCGGGCCTAGGAACCTTTTCGCCATCACGCCCTCATACCCAGCGCAGCGTCATTTCTGTCATAATCGCGCGCACTTTTTTTCGGTGTAGTCCACTACTCTGTGGGCTACAAAGCATGGAGGAATCGGCCCAGGGCCGACGGGAAACTCATGACGCAAGCCACTAACGCCGTATACATCGACATCAGCACCGCTCAACTGGTCGAAGAAGCCATCAAGCGCGGTGAAGGTGAATTGGCCGCCACTGGCGCGCTCGTCGTGAAAACCGGCCACCGGACCGGTCGTTCGCCAGCTGACCGCTATATAGTCGAGGAGCCCAGCACGCGGGCCTCCATTGCCTGGGGGCCGATCAACCGTCCGTTCCCGGCCGACAAGTTCGACGCGCTGTGGGATCGCGTTGAGGCGTTCAACCGCGACCAGGACTTCTTCGTTTCTCACGTGCATGTTGGCTCCGCCGAGGATCACTACCTGCCGGTCAAGATGACCACCGCCACCGCTTGGCAGAACCTGTTCGGTCGCCAACTGTTCATCAACCCGGAAACCTACAACCCGGCCGGCAAGGAGGAGTGGAAGGTACTCAACGTGGCGAACTTCGAGTGCGTGCCCGAACGTGACGGCACCAATTCCGATGGCTGCGTGATCATCAACTTCGCTGCCAAGAAAGTGCTGATCGCCGGCATGCGCTACGCCGGTGAGATGAAGAAGGCCATGTTCTCGGTGCAGAACTTCCTGCTGCCGGAAAAAGACGTACTGCCGATGCACTGCGCCGCCAACATTGGCGACGATGGCGACGTGACGCTGTTCTTCGGTCTCTCCGGCACTGGCAAGACCACCTTGTCGGCAGACGAATCGCGTCATCTGATCGGCGACGACGAGCACGGCTGGGGCACCGGCGTAGTGTTCAATATCGAAGGCGGTTGCTACGCCAAGTGCATCGACCTGTCCGAGAAGAACGAGCCGGTCATCTGGAAAGCCATCCAGTTCGGCACCGTGCTGGAAAACGTTGTACTGAACGGCGAGCGCGCCGCTGATTACACCGATGACAGCCTGACCCAGAACAGCCGCGCTGCCTACCCGCTGGAATACGTCGAGAAGCGTTCCGAGAAGAACCTGGGCGGCGAGCCGAACGCAGTAATCTTCCTGACTTGCGACCTGACCGGTGTTCTGCCTCCGGTGTCGATCCTCAATGAAGAGCAGGCGGCTTACCACTTCCTCTCCGGCTACACCGCGCTGGTGGGCTCCACCGAAATGGGTTCTGGCAGCGGCATCAAGTCGACCTTCTCCACCTGCTTCGGCGCGCCGTTCTTCCCGCGTCCGGCCGGCGTGTATGCCGAGCTGCTGATCAAGCGCATCCAGGCGTTCGGCTCCAAGGTCTATCTGGTCAACACCGGCTGGACTGGTGGTGGCTACGGCGTCGGCAAGCGTTTCAACATTCCGACCACTCGTGCCGTGATCGCTTCGATCCAGAGCGGTGCGTTGGTCGGTGCCGAAACCGAGCATCTGCCGATCATCAACCTCGACGTGCCGAAGGCCGTCGCTGGTGTCGACACCCAGCTGCTTAACCCACGCAACACCTGGTCCGATGCCAATGCCTACGACGAGGCCGCGAAGGAGCTGGCGAACAAGTTCGTCGAGAACTTCAAGAAGTTCGACGTCTCCGACGCCATCAAGGCCGCTGGCCCGCAGCTCTAAGCTGTATCGCCGAGCCATGGAAAAAGCCGCCTTCGGGCGGCTTTTTCGTGGGCGTCTTCTGCCAGTTCGGTATGGCCGATGGGCGTCAGTCGCCCTTGGCGCGTTGGCTGCGAACGCGGCGGTCCCTAACCGCGAGGCATTACCCGAACCCTTCATCGGTTCGGTTGATAACTTCCATCAACCAACATGGATGGATTCGATGCATGTTGGCGCATAGCATTACGGCCACGTTTACACCCCCATTGGAGCTACGCCATGCAGATCGAAGAAGCCATCCAGACCCGTCGCGCCGTCAAAGCCTATGACGCCAGCTTTGAGCTCAGCCGCGAAGAGAAGGACGAGTTGTTGCAGCTGGCACTGCTCGCGCCGTCCGCCTTCAACCTGCAGCACGTGCGCTTCGTTGAGGTGAGTGACCCGCAACTGCGCGCGCAGATTCGCGAGGTGGGCTGGAACCAGGCGCAGATGACCGATGCCTCGATGTTGGTGGTGGTCTGCGCTCAGGTCGATAGTTGGGAAAAGAATGTCCGCCGCGTCTGGGACGGTGCTCCGGCCGAAGTGCAGGACTACATGGCAGGCGCCATCGACAACTACTACCGCGACAAGCCCCAAGTACAGCGTGACGAAGCCATGCGCAGCTGCGGCCTGATGGCCCAAACGCTGATGCTTGCTGCACGTGGAAAGGGCCTGGATTCCTGCCCGATGGATGGCTTCGACTTCGACGCCGTGGCTAAGCTGATCAACCTGCCGGACAACCATGTGATCGCGATGATGGTCGCGGTGGGCAAGCGGGCTGCCGATCCTAAGCCACGTATTGGCAAGCTGCCGCTTGAAGAAGTGGTCATCCGCGATCGTTTCTGATCGTTTCGGATAAGCTTGCGCCGGTTGCGAAGCGCGCCGATCGGCCTGAAGGCGGATCGGCGTCTGCCAGTTCGGAACTGTAGCTGGTCAGTTCTGGTTCTTGCAGCTGTCCGCAAGCGCTCGGTAGACGAGCCTACGGACTTCTCCGGCAGAATCCCGATAGGTCATCACCGCGTCGGTCACCTCGCAATAGGGTGTCGGCTCGATCTTGATGGACAGCACCGAGGCAATATCGAGTCGGGAGCCGTAGGTGTAAGGTTCGGGTTCGCCGCTGTCGGCAAGGGCAAGCGAGGCGGCCGAGAGGAGTAGGGCAGCGGTAGCAAGGGTAACGCGCATGGCATTAAATCCTGTATCTGGTTCGTAGGTCCGTTCCTGTTCGCGGGCGGGATCACCTGATCCGGCGGCGCTTATGCTTGTTTTTCAGGAGCCAGGCCATCGTAAATTTGCTAGCTTGCTAACGATAATTGCCGATTCCAATTCAGGCGATTGACCGAATAACCTGGCCGTTTTGCTTGTTGTCTGTTCTGCGCTCCTCCCAGGGCCGGCTCGATGCGCTTTCCAGACGGCTGACCGTTACCCTCCCGCCGCTTTGCAGTACCGTCTCCCTCCTTTTGCTACCCTCCGGCCTCCAGTCAAAGGAGTGACTCAGCATGATCGAACAGACGCTTAAACAGACATTCGGCTATGACGGCTTCCGTCCCGGCCAGGAGCAGGCCATCCGCGCCGTGGTGGCCGGGCGCTCGGCGGCGGCGATCTTTCCCACCGGGTCGGGCAAGTCCCTGTGTTATCAGCTGCCGGCGCTGCTGTTGCCGCATCTCACTTTGGTCGTCTCGCCGCTGCTGGCGTTGATGCAGGATCAACTGGCGTTTCTCCATCGGCACGGCATCGCTGCGGCCAGCATCGATTCGGCGCAAAGCCGCGAGCAGGCCAGCGAAACCATGACGCGGGCCAAGTCTGGCGAACTGAAGATCCTGATGATTTCGGTGGAGCGACTGAAGAACGAGCGTTTCCGTAACTTCATCAGCCAGGTGCCGATCTCGCTGCTGGTCGTCGATGAAGCGCACTGCATTTCCGAGTGGGGGCACAACTTCCGTCCGGATTACCTCAAGCTTCCCGACTATCAGCGCCAGTTCAATATTCCCCAGGTGCTGCTGCTGACCGCGACGGCGACGCCGCCGGTGATCGCCGACATGCAGGCCAAATTCTCGATTGCCGCGGACGACGTGGTGACGACCGGTTTTTACCGGCCCAATCTCAATCTGCTGGTCGAGCCGGTCAGCGGCTTCAACAAGCAGCGCCGGCTGATGGAATGGCTAGAGGACAAGGCTGGGCAGCCCACCATCGTCTACGTCACTCAGCAGAAGACCGCCGAGCAGGTCGCCGAGCATCTGGCGCAGCGAGGCTTTCCGGCCAGCGCTTATCACGCCGGCATGGCGCATGAGGCGCGTGAGTCGATCCAGCGGCGCTTCATGGCTGGCGAGCTGAATTGCATCGTCGCCACCATTGCCTTCGGCATGGGCATCGACAAGGCGGACATCCGCAACGTGGTGCACTACGACCTGCCCAAATCGGTGGAGAATTACAGCCAGGAGATCGGCCGGGCTGGACGTGACGGGCACCCCTCCGACTGCCTGGTGCTGGCCAATCGCGACAGCCTCAGCGTGCTGCAGAACTTCGTCTATGGCGACACGCCGGAGCGCGAGGGCATCCGCTGCGTGCTCGACGAGCTGCTGCAATCCGGCGCGGGCGGGCAGTGGGAGCTGATGCTCAACCAGCTGTCGGACCAGAGCAACATCCGCCAGTTGCCGCTGAAGACCCTGCTAGTGCAACTGGAGCTGCGCGGCATCATCGCGCCACGTTTCGCTTATTTCGCCGAGTACCGCTTCAAGTACCTGCTCGAACCTGAGGTGCTGGTGGCGAAGTTCGAAGGCGAGCGGCGCCAGTTCGTCGAGGCCATCGTGCACACCTCGGCGCGGGCAAGGACCTGGTGCACGCTGGATTTCGACGCGCTCTATCAGCAACACGGCGCCGACCGTGGCCGGGTCGTCAAGGCGCTGGAGTACTTCCAGGAGAAGGGCTGGATCGAGCTGGAGAGCAAGCAGATGACCGACGTCTATGCGCTGCTCGATCCGAATTTCGACGCAGAGGGCTTGAGCATCGAGCTGCACGAATACTTCAAGCAGCACGAAGCGAGCGAGATCACCCGCATCGACAACATGCTGGCGCTGTTTGAGTCCGCCGAATGCCTGAGCCAGCGGCTGGCCGCCTATTTCGGTGATCGCCAGGCACCGCAGCGATGTGGCCATTGCTCGGTCTGCCACGGGCAGGTCGCGCCACTACCAGAACCGCCGCCATTGGCGCCGCTGGGCGAGATGGATGTCGACGGCCGCTGCGCCGACTTCAGCCAGCGCTACGGGCAGCTCAAGGGCCACGAGCCCAGCGCCGAATGCCTGACGCGCTTTCTCTGCGGCATCAGCGTGCCGGTGTTCACCAAGCTCAAGGCGCGGCAAATCCCCGGTTTCGCCTCGCTGGAGGCCTATCCCTACGCCGAGGTTCGCGCGCGCCTGACGCGCTAACCACCGGCGAAGAGCCTCAGCGCGCGGTCAGGCCGATCAGCCGGTCGGCGACGCCCTTGGTCTGGCGTGAGGTGCCAGCGGTTAGGTTGCTGGAGTTCTCCAATGCATCGAGCAGCCCGGTGAGCGAGCCGACACCCGCCGACTGGGTCTCGATATGCTGTGCGACCGCGCGAATCTCGCTGGCCAGGCGGTCGATATCGGTGCCGATTTCCTCGGCGTTCTTGCCGGTGATCTCGGCCAGCTTGCGTACCTCGTCGGCGACCACCGCGAACCCGCGGCCTTGCTCGCCGGCGCGCGCTGCCTCGATCGCCGCGTTGAGCGCCAGCAGGTTGGTCTGCCCGGCGATTTGCTGGATGGTCTGCACCACCGACTGGATGCGCTGACTCGACTGCGCCAGATCGCGGGCGCTGCTGACCACCTCGTCGGCCTGGTGGACCATCTGCTTGACCGAGCTGCCAGCCTGTTCGATGACGGTGCCCTGCTGGTTGATGTTCAGCGTCAGGTCGTCCATCGAGCCGTGCAGCTCGTTGGCGCACTGGCTCAGCTGCTCGGACATGGACTGCCGCTCATGATCAGCCTGGGACAGTACCTGGCCAAGGTCGGCCAGGCCGCGGAACACCGGGCGGATGTGCTCGTCGAGGCCGTTAATGTCGACCGCGCTGCTGTAGTCCTGGCGCTTGAACTGTTCGATCTGCTTGACCACCACCTGGCTCAGGCCGGTCAGCTTCTTGATCTGCCGGCGCAGGAAGAACGCCTTGAACTCGCCATGGTAGGCGATGAAGTTGTCGGTGTACTCGTCGTGAAACTCGTCCTTGCCGTTGGTGCGGAAGAAGAACACCGCGGTCAGGGTCTGGTTGAGGTTGAGCCCGAGTATCTCGCCGAAGGTCGAGTAGCCGGCCACGGGGACGTCATCGAACACCGGGTCCATCCCGCCCAGTGCCTGCTCGTTGTTCAGGCGGCGCAGGATGCAGTCATTGAGGATGCCCACCAATGGCTTTCCTGGCTTGTTCTGCATGAACTTCTGGTAGTCGCGGCGGGTGGTTTCGGCCAGCGGCGTGCGCTTGACCATGATCAGCTCCTCACCGGGCGCGACGTCGCAGAACAGGTGCACGCGCTCGTTGGCGAAGTCGATCTGCGAGATCGAGCGGACGAACACCTCCTCGCCGACGCGGATGGCGAAGGAGTAGTCCGAGAGCCGCTGCTCGAGCTCTCGCGGCGCGCATTTGAGCGCCTCGCACAGGGCCTGCACCATCGTCCGGATATTGCCGCGTGAATCAACCACCTGGCTGATGTAGCGATCTTCCAGGGAGGCGCTGAGTACGCTCAGGCTGAGCGGCGTCGGCTCGAAGTTCTGGCTCTTGAACACCCCGAAACGCACATCCCGCGCACACTTGAGGAAAACGATCAGTGCATGGTTCTGGTAGCTGCACTTGCCGTCATGCAGCTGGGTCTTCTGGAAATCCAGCTTGCCACCGGCCGAGCCGCCGACGAACAGGCAGGGAAAGCGCCCCGACTCGTACAGCGCCTCCATGAAGAAGGATTCAGACGCGGAGAGACCATCGAAGAAAATGTTTGCCAAGGTGTCGCGGTAATCGATCTTCATCGACACCTGCACACGTTTGATCGACGCTGTGAGGCGCGCGATACGTTCGCCCATCGACAGCCGTTGGCCCTGCCCGCGGATGTCCTCGCACTCCAGCGGCACGCGGACGATCTCGGCGGCGGCGATGACGCTGGCGTCGAACAGCTGCAGCACCACCCGATCCCACTGCGCGCCGGTCGCACAGTAAAGCCGCTGGCCCTCGCTGGACAGCTCGCCCGCCGTGGTACACAGGCTGATCGTTGCGTTTGGAAAGCGCTGCGATACCTGCCGAGCCACCTCATCAAGATTTACGTGCGGCGAGACGAAGCCGGCAATGTAGGTCGGGGTGAAGCGCAGGGCGGCGAGCTGCTGTGAGAGCTGCTGAGCCGAGCAGAGCAAGCTTGCCGTTCCGTTGGTTTGCGTGTGGCCTGGCTTGAATCGGGAGAGCGTAAACATGGGCATTACTCGCGCTTGGTAGGACGAAGCGGAACATCGGCCCGCTCCCGCACCGGTCGAAACGCTGATCGGCTGTCTTGGTTATCGGCTTCGGCAGGGTCGCCTGCAGACGGCTAGGCGGTGTCACCGTCCGACACGTTATCGGTCGCGGGCGGAAAGATCGCCATGCAACCTTGGCATTCATCCGAAAGTACCGGTGGGTGCCGGTGGTACGCCTCCGGCAATGCCGGGCCGTCTGTCTCGCGGGTTGACCTGGCTCAACGGAACGTTGCGGTTGCTGTGCAATGGTCGACGGGCGACCTGTTGTCGCAGCCATTGCGGCCGATAGCCATGGATAAGCCTGCTAAGGAGCACTGTCATGCCCCGCCTTTTCGTCGATCTCGGATTCCGCTGGAAAATCACCCTGCCCATCGCGGCGCTCGCCATCCTGCTTGTACTGATGGGAGTCTTTGGCATACGCGGCATCGAGCGCGTCGCCGATTCCAGCGAGCGGCTCGCGTCGCGGCATCTGCCTGCCATCAGCCTGCTGCTCAATGCCGACCGCGACCTCTACCAAGCCTTCGTCGCCGAACGCAGCCTGCTCGACAGCGATGCGGGGGATCATCTCGATGCACTCAAGGCCAGCCACGCGGAAAATCTTCAGCAGGCCTACGACCGGGTGCAGAAATATGCGGCGATGCAGCCGGGGCCTGAGGCCATGGCGCTGATCGAGCAATTCAACCGCGGGTTCGCCCAATGGTCGGCGGTGTCGCAGCGGGTCATCGAGCAGATCGACCTCGACCCGCAGGCGGCCAGCACGTTGAGCTTCGGCGACAGCGAGGCACGCTTCGACAGCATGCGTGACGCCATCGATCAGCTCGGCAACCTGGAGGATGAGGCTGCCCACGCGATCGGCGTGGCGGCGATCGCCGAGGGCGCTAGCACCGAGGCGCAACAGGGCACGCTGCTGGTGATCGGTTTGCTGGGCTGCGTGCTGCTGGTGCTCGGCCTGCCGCTGGTGGTGCTCAAGCCGCTGCGCCGGCTGCTCGACCGTGTGCAGCAGATCGCTGAGGGCGACGGCGATCTGCGCGCCCGCCTGGACGTTCGCTCGGCTGACGAGCTGGGCCAGCTCGGCAATGCGTTCAATCGCTTTCTCGACAAGCTGCAACCACTGATCGCCGAAGTCGGTCGGGTGACGGCGGAAGTCGATACGGCTGCACGTGACATGGCGCGGATGGCGGCGACCAATGATCAATTGATCAACAGCGAGCACGCCGCAGTCGACCAGGTCAGCACGGCTGCCACGGAAATGAGCGCTGCGGTACACGAGGTCGCGCTGAATGCACAGAACGCCTCGGATGCGGCACGCGATGCGCAACAACAATCAAGCCAGGGCGCTGCCGTGGTCAGCAGTACTGTCCAGTCGATCCGTCAGCTGGCTCAGGAAGTGGAAAGCACCTCGAAAACCATTGAGGCACTGGCTGAAGAGACCGCCAGCATCGGTGCGGTGCTTGAAGTGATTCGCGGTATTGCCGAGCAGACCAACCTGCTGGCGCTGAATGCCGCCATCGAGGCCGCCCGTGCCGGCGAGCAGGGTCGTGGTTTCGCCGTGGTGGCGGACGAGGTGCGAGCGTTGGCGGGCCGTACTCAGGATTCGACTAAGGACATTCAGCTACGCATCGAGCGGTTGCAGGGGGGAGTCGCCAAGGCCGTGCAGGCGATGCATGCCGGCAGTAGCAAGGCGCGCGACAGCGTAGAACGGGCTGCCGGGGTCGATCAGGTGCTGGCGGATACGACGCAGTCGGTTCAGCGCATCAATGACATGGCGGCGCAGATTGCCACGGCCTGTGAGGAGCAGAGCAGCGTCACCGAGGAGATTGCCCGCAACATCAGCGATATCCGAGATCTATCCGATGACGCGGCCGCCAATTCATCGAAAAGCATGCAGGCCAGTCAGCAATTGTCGGGGCTGTCTCAGAGTCTGGCTGCCCTGGTGGGACGTTTCCAGGTCTGACCGCTCCCGTGCACGGTGGCGATCGCTAGCCGGCGCCGCGTGCGCCCCAGAGCAGCTTGCCCAGCCCGGCGTCGTCCGGTAACAGCAACAGACTGAGCAGAAACACCAGCAGCAGCCCCAGGGCATAGGCGAGGCTGATCAGACGCTGTCTTCTGCGGCGCTGTTTCAGTGGCGCTGCGCTTGTCGGTTGCCTGCTGAGGCGTGAAGGGGTTGGGTGCATCGTTCTCTCGATAGGAAGCAATCCGCAGCTTATGGGTCGAGCTGAGCCGGTGCTTGCCAGTTTGGCGCGGCGAAGTAGAACTTAAATGAAATCATAATGCCACCACCGCGCAGCCGAGCCGATGGGCTGCCTGTTCTTGCAAGCTGCGAACCTTGGGCGGTCTGCTCTCACTGCGCTGTCACATACAGAAAAGCTCTGGTCATCGGATCCGCCGGTGCGTCGTGCGGCGTCGACCATACTCAACGTCGCCGCCACCGCCCGACCCGGAGACCCGCTCATGCAGACTCGCCGTCAGCTGCTCCATCGTTCTGCCCTGTTAGCCACCGTTGCCACCCTCGGGCCGCTGTTGCCATTGCTGGGAAGAGCCGCCGAAGCGTTGCGAGTGCGACCGATCCCTGCCTCCGGCGAAATGCTTCCCGTGATAGGGCTGGGCACCTCGCGTACGCATGACATCCGCGTTGACGATCCTGAAATGCAGGCCTTGCTGGATGTGCTGCGAGTCTTCGTCGAAGGCGGCGCAAAGGTGATCGATGCCGCGCCGAGCTACGGCAATGCCGATCACGTGGTAGGCGAGCTAATCCAGCGTCGTGACGTGCGTGATCAGGTTTTCCTCGCGACCAAGGTCTCCGCCACTGGCCGTGAGCGTGGTCTGGCACAGATCGAGAAGAGTTTCGAGACGCTGCAGACCGACATGATCGACCTGATTCAAGTGCACAACCTGCAGGACACACGCACCCAACTGGGCCTGCTGCGCGAGCTCAAGGAACAGGGGCGCATCCGTTATATCGGCGTGACGCACTATGTCGAATCCGCCCATGATCGGTTGCTCGAGGTGCTCAAGCAGGAGCCGGTCGACTTCGTTCAGTTCAACTATTCGGTCAGCGAGCGCAACGCCGAAAAGCGATTGCTGCCGTATTGCGCTGATAACGGCATTGCCACGCTAATCAACCGGCCTTTTACCCGCGGCAACCTGCTCTCGCGGGTCAAGGGCAAGCCACTGCCGACCTGGGCGTCGGATGTTGATGCCAGTTCCTGGGCACAGCTGTTGCTCAAGTTCATTCTCGCTGAGCCGGCGGTGACCACGGTGATTCCCGCCACCTCCAATCCGCGTTACATGGCCGACAACATCATGGCCGGGCAGGGCCGTTTGCCGGACGCCCGCCAGCGAGAAATGATCGTCGAAGCCTTTCAATGAAGACGGTTGGAGAGGCTTCAGCGGAGGCTGATTAATGAAGCCGCTCGCTGCGCGCGCAGCAGTTACGATCAATGCCCGTCCCGGTGAGCTGAGTGCGGCACTGGCTGGGTTCGGCCTTTTCTTCTGCCTGTTCTCCGGCTACTTCATGCTGCGACCGATTCGTGAGTCCATGGGAATTCAGGGGGGCGTCGACAACCTGCAATGGCTGTTCACCGCGACTTTTTTTTCCATGCTGTTGGCCGTTCCGCTGTTCGCCTGGCTCAACTCGCGGGTGGCGCGCATCCATTACATCGACTGGGTGTACGGCTTCTTCTGCAGCAACCTGTTGCTGTTCGCCACGCTGTTCTTCCTGCTCGACGACAGCCTCTGGCTGGCACGGGTGTTCTATGTGTGGATCTCGGTCTACAACCTGTTCGTGGTGTCGGTGGCCTGGAGCCTGATGGCCGATGTGTTCGATGCGCCTCAGGCGCGGCGGCTGTTCGCCTTCATTGCTGCCGGTGCCAGTGTCGGCGGGCTGGTCGGGCCTGCCATGAGCGCCTTGCTGGTGGGCGTGCTTGGCCAGTTTGGGCTGATGTTGTTGGCAGCGCTGCTGCTGGCGGCTGCGGTGGTGATCAAGCATTACCTGATGGATTGGCGCGAGGTGTTGGGCGCGGGCAGGCCGGACGCGGAGCATGCCGAAAGTCCAAAACGGCCGGTGGCGGGCAATCCGTTCAGTGGCCTGACAAGGGTGCTCGGTTCGAGCTACCTGCTGGGCATTGCAGCTTTTGTGCTACTGCTGACCACCGCCAGTACCTTCCTCTATTTTGAGCAGGCGCGGTTGGTAGCCGAGCTGTTTCCCGACCGCGCCGAGCAGGTGCGAGTCTTCGGTGCAATCGACTTCGTGGTGCAGGCTGGCGCGTTGCTGTCGCAGCTGTTCATTACCGGGCGCATCGCCCAGCGTCTAGGGGTCAGAGTGCTGCTCACTGCGGTACCGGCGCTGGTCTGCATGGGTTTCATCGGACTGGCGCTGGCGCCGAGCTTTGCTGTGCTGGCGGCGGTGATGATCGTGCGCCGCGTTGGCGAATATGCTTTTGTCCGCCCGGGTCGGGAGATGCTTTTCGCACCGCTGGATGCCGAGAGCAAATACAAGGCGAAGAATTTCATCGATACGGTCGTTTATCGCGGTGGTGATGCTCTGAGCGGCTGGGCCAAAGCCCTGCTCGACAGCCTCGGCCACGGTGTCTGGCTGGTTGCGCTGGTCGGCGCGGTGAGTGCGGCGGTATGGGGTGCGGTGGGATGGCGGATCGGTGCGCAGGCCGATCAGGCGAACCGGGGGCGAATAACATCAGTTAAAGAGGCGTAGCGGCTGATGATCAGGCGCGCGAGACGACGCCTGTGCTCGGCGCGCCGCTTCACTGACCTGCGTCAGGCGAGGCCAATCAACGTCTGGCGACAATTCATACAGACGAAGCCGCTGAACCTCGGCGGTACAGACGCCTCGAACCTAGTAGGTACGTCATCAATCAGGAGTAGTCGTATGCATGTCCAAGTCAACAGCCACCACATCCCCGGCAGCGTCGAGCTGCATGAATGGGTCGGTTCGACCGTAGAGGAGCGGCTGGAGCGCTTCGACGATTTCCTCACTCGCATCGAAGTGCACGTCAGCGACGAGAATGCACAAAAGGCTGGCGCTGATGACAAGCGCTGCCAGATAGAAGCGCGCCCTAAGGGGCATCAAGCCGTGTCGGTCACCCACAAAGCCGAGTCGTTGCAGCTTGCGGTCGATGGGGCTGTCGAGAAGATGCGTCATGCGCTTGAACACCTGATGGGCAAGCTGGATACCAAGGTGCTCTCAGGGGGTGAGATCAATGATCCGCTGCTTGATGAACAACCGCAGGCAGTCAAGGATGCGATGCTCGAAGAAGATTTCCTGGAAAAACAGGAAGCCCTCGATAAGTAAGGCGTCCGGCCCTGGTCTTCTGCCAGGGCCTTCCCACCCGTATCCGCATCGGCCCCGTTATCTTTTGTACAGCCCGGAACCGGCTTTGCCGTTACGTTTCGAATAAGTATCGTCCCGTCTGGTAGCCCCGTCATGCAGATCATCCTGGTGCGTCATGGGCGGCCTGACCACAGTGCCGAACCGTGGAGCACGCCGGCCGGCATGAAGGATTGGGTCGAGCGTTACAACGCCGCCAGTGTCGTCGCTGGTGAGCGGCCCGAATCCCTGCTGCGACTCGCCGATGCGGCCGGTACCGTGGTTTGCAGCTCGCTGATGCGCTGCGTGGAGTCGCGCGAGCACCTGAACTGCCGATGCCTGCACCAGCCCGACCCGTTGTTCGCCGAGGCCCACCTGCCTTATCCCAACTGGGCATATCCGTTGATGCCTTCGCGTGTCTGGCGCATCACTTTTCGGACAGCCTGGTTTCTCGGTTTCGCGCGTCACACCGAACCGGTCAGCGAATCAAAGCGACGGGCCAGTGCGGCTGCAGACAAGCTCATCGAACTGGCAGAAACCCATGGCAGCGTGTTGTTGATGGGGCACAAGATCATGAATGCGCTAATCGCCACGCAGCTGCGACGCCGCGGTTGGCACGGACCGCCGCTACCACTGCTGTCGGGTTACTGGCATCCGAGTCGATACCGCAAGTCGGCCTCGAGTTGCGAAACCGAAAGCCGATAGGAGTAATACTGGCAAAACGTAGGGCTATAGGGCGGTTCTCGAAGCGACCCGTTGCTTACAGGCAGACCACAGCTAAATCAGCGTGTTGATCGATGCGTTAAGCTGAGAGATAGCTGCTATTCAGCGCTTTTTTGCAGTATTAACCGCGACAATTAGCGCAGTTGTAGGATCTGGCCGGGCTGCTCCGCAATGGCTTCGGTGTCCGAGCGGTTATGCACCAATAGCGAAAGGCTTACAACAACCTACGCAGATCGCCGCTTCAGCTTCGGGGCTGAAGTAATTAATCTATGCCCACTCTGAAGCGCAGGATGCGCTCAGGATCAGGACGATCGACCATGGCCAGGAAGGCGCTCGAACGGATTCGGAAAGGTCAGAAAAAACCCGCTTCGGCGGGTTTTTGCTTTTCTGCACCCCGCCCAGGGGGCGCCGGCTCGCTCGATCACAGGGCGGTTTCGATGGAGCAAGCGGCAAGCCCTATCGCGTAGCCCGTATCCGAAAGATGTGCCGCATGCAGCGAGGCCACGCGAGCTGGTCAAGGCTACGACCATTAGGCTGTGTCGAGGCATGCATTCGAGGCCTGCCTATCGGGCCGGTGCTCGATATGAGCGTGCACTGATGCCATGCACAGGCTCCGGCGCGACAATTCTTAGGCTGACCTGCGCGCCGTTCGGGCTAAACGACTCGCTTGGCGCGCGATCCGCCCGGTCGTCGAACGCGCCTACAGCGCAACGGTAGGGGTGGCGTGGGTTTCGACGAATCTGAAGGCACTTTTTAGCGTGCGGCTCTGGTCATGTCTCAAGCTGATCTAGGGTCACGGCTTACATCCGGCGCAGGGGTATCGCTATTCAGGGACTGCTTCGTCCCCGGTTATTCTGGCCTCACTCTGAAGCGCAGGACGCGCTCAGGATCAGGATGATCGGCCCCCGCCCCGGATGGCGCTCGCAAGGACTCGGACAGGCCAGAAAAAACCCGCTTCGGCGGGTTTTTGATTTTTCAGCGCGGAGCTTTCGCCGTCCCGTCCCGATGACCGATTGCCTCATGTTTTGTCTGCCAGGAGATGACAATGCGTGATCGAACGAATATCTGGTCGACTAGCTTCTATGCGTAAATTAAATAATTCAGACGAAAAAAAGCCCCGCCGAAGCGGGGCTTTTTTTAATCAGGCGTCTTAGGAGACTTGAACCTGATCAGCCTGCATTCCTTTCTGGCCTTTAGTAGCCATGAAAGAAACAGCTTGGCCTTCGCTCAGGCTTTTGAAACCTGCGCTTTCGATCGAACGATAATGAACGAACAGGTCTTCGCTGCCGTCGGTCGGCGTAATGAAGCCGAAACCTTTTTCATCGTTGAACCATTTAACTGTGCCATTTTGACGAGTAGACATGAGTATCTCCCAAGTGTTTTAAGGCTGCAGCGCTGAACCGTTCGGCGCCGAGACTGAGAAGCGAGAAGCAAAACGAACCGAGGAGATGAAACAGAGAAACATCATGCCGGGTGTCGAAGTGTTAATTGCGAAGCAGTGGTCACGAATATACGCAGATAAAAAAATAAGTACAGCTTTTGTTTATTTAGATTGATATTCAACTGATTAACTGAAGTGAATAGTCGGTGCAATTTACTCATTTCCAATTAAATTATTTGACCTAGCTGCTTGATAAATAAGCCTGACATTAATCACTCGATCTTTAGTTTTTCGGTGCACATATATGCACCGGGCTCCGTCTGGTTTTCGCATTATCGAGTGATCTACCAAGACCGCATCATGTGCAACGATCAGTCCTGCCCCGGGCGTTCTGCCTGTGTTGCTAAGGAGGCTATAGAGAGGTTGCACCGTAGCGCGATAGTCCCCTTCCCCAACTAGCAGGCCTCTGCAAGCGTCCCTAGCGGCCTTCACAGACTTTCTCTCGTATTAGACGATCTGCATCATTTCCGAGACTTTTTGAACCCACTCGGTTTCAGCGGATGGGCAACATAGCTTCATCGGCCGGCACACACCGTCGGACGGGCAAGCCTTTAACCTATCGAGGAAATGATCATGAGCACACTGAACCGCGCACTGACTCTCGCCGCCCTTACGCTGGCCACCGCTGTCACAGCACAAGCTGTTCAAGCTGGCGATACCCGCTCGGCTGCAACGCTTGGCAGCGAACGCTCCGAAAGCTATGTCACCACGAAAGACGGTGTAAGCCTCTACTACAAGGACTGGGGCCCGCGTGACGGGCAGGTCGTCACCTTCAGCCACGGCTGGCCGCTGAACTCGGACAGCTGGGAGTCGCAGATGATGTTCCTGGCGTCGAAGGGCTATCGCGTTGTCGCTCATGACCGCCGCGGACACGGCCGCTCCAGCCAGCCTTGGGACGGCAACGACATGGATCATTACGCGGATGATCTCGCGGCAGTCCTCGAAGCGCTGGATCTGAAGGACGCGACGCTGATCGGCTTTTCAACAGGAGGCGGTGAAGTGGCCCGCTATATTGGTCGCCACGGCACGGCTCGGGTAAAGAAAGCGGTGCTGGTCGCCTCGGTGCCGCCGTTGATGCTCAAAACCGAGAGCAACCCCGATGGCGTGCCGCTGGAGGTGTTCGACGGGCTTCGCCAGGCTTCGCTGGACAACCGCTCCCAGCTTTATCTGGATATCGCCTCCGGCCCGTTCTTTGGCTACAACCGGCCAGATGCGACGCCTTCTCAAGGTCTCATCCAGTCGTTCTGGGTGCAGGGCATGCAGGCCGGGCACAAGAACACCTACGACTCCATCGCAGCCTTCTCGGCCACCGATTTCCGAGAAGACTTGCGTAAATTTGACGTCCCTACGCTGGTGATTCACGGCGACGATGATCAGATCGTGCCGATCGATACCTCAGCACGCGCCTCGGCGAGCATCGTCAAGGATGCCGAGCTGATCATCTATCCAGGCGCACCGCATGGCCTGACCGACACGCACAAGGAGCGACTGAATCAGGATCTGCTGGCCTTCCTTCGGAAGTAATCGGCCCGCCGAGCACTCATGACACGGGACCGCTCGGCGTCCCGGTCCGACTAAAGCCACGTTGCGTATTTGCGTCTGCATCCGCCAATGCGGCAGTCGAGGGAAAGGCGACAAACTCAAGGACAGGCGATACCTCGAAACGATGCGTTTGTTCCCGAATGGCGAAATGCTTACAAGGATCCCAGCCTTTGGCTCTTTAGCTGATTCAGTCGAATGACTAATCTATGCCCAGCTCTGAAGCGCAGGACGCGCTCAGGATCAAGGAAGATCGACCATCGCCAGGACGGCAACCGGAAGGATTCGGATGGTCAGGAAAAACCCGCTTCGGCGGGTTTTTTGTTGCCTATGAAAACTGGCGGGCATTTCTACGGAGACCCGCCGACGCCATCAGTGGCCCCGGTTCGAACAGCGCTGACCTGCATTAGCGCTGCAGACTGTGATTCTCACCCACCGCTACGATCTGCTCAATCAGCCATTGCAAAGCTGCATCCCGTTCACGCTGGGCGACGCTGACGATATCCAAACGAAAGCTGCCGAGATCGAAGGGAAGGTCGAGTAGCTGTAGCGGGAGCAGCTCCGCGAAATAGCGAGCCAGCTGTGTTGGCAGTACGGCGGCCAGATCACTGCTGGCGACGATATGCGCCGCTTGAAGGTAGTTCGGGGTGGTATACACGACGTCCCGGCTCAACCCTTGTTCCTCCAGCCATTGATCGACCATTCCGCGCGTTTGCCCGCCGTGCACCCATAGGTGGCGAAGGCGCAGAAAACCATCGAGGTTGAGCGTCTCGCCAACCAGCGGATGGCCCTTGCGTATGGCGACCTGCAGGGTCTCGCTGGCCCAACGACGCGTGTGAAAGCGCGTCGGCACCTCAACGAAGCGACCCAGCACCAGGTCCAGTTCGCCATTATCCAACGCTTCGGCCGGCAGGCTCGGGGTCAGGTGTTGGATTGCGAGCTGCACGCCCGGTGCGACCCGGGTCAGATGCGCCATCAGCGCTGGCATGCAGATCAGCTCAACGTAGTCGGTCACGGCGATGACGAAACGCTGGCGGCTGGTGGCCGGGTCGAAGAAGTCCCCGGCTTTAAGCGTGTGCTCGATCTGCTGCAGCGCATCGCGAATCGGCGCTTCCAGGCTCAGTGCTCGTGGGGTGGGTTGCATGGCCCGGCCCACGCGAACCAGCAGCGGATCATTGAGCAATTCACGCAAGCGATTGAGCGCATTACTGACCGCCGGTTGGCTGAGTGACAGCCGCTCGGCAGCACGGGAAACGTTGCGCTCACGCAGCAGGGCGTCTAGCACGCGGAGGAGATTGAGATCGAAGTTGTAGATATTCATCTGATGAATCTGAAACATCACAAGACTAAATTTCAAAAATAGTAGCGTCTTCGTCTATGGTTGGTCTCCAGTTTTTTCCGCCCTGCGACGAGGACAGCTGCAATGAGCCAAACCCGCTTCGATATCCAGACCGCCGCCGTGATCGGCGCGGGCACCATGGGCCGCGGTATCGTCATGAGCCTGGCCAACGCCGGTGTGCAGGTGCTGTGGCTGGATAACAATCCCGAGATGCTCGAGCAGGCACTGGGCGTAGTGGCTGATACCTATGCGCATAACGTGCGCCAGGGTCGCATCGACGAAGCTCAAGCGGCCGCACGACGAGCCTGCATCAGCAAAGCAGCCGATTATCAGGCGCTGGCTGATGTGGATCTAGTGATCGAGGCGGTCTACGAAAACCTCGAACTTAAGCAGAACATCTTCCGCGAGCTGGACGGCATCGTGAAGCCGGCCGGCATCCTGGCCAGCAACACCTCGGCGCTGGATATCGACGCCATCGCCGCTGTCACGGGGCGTCCGGAGCAGGTTGTGGGTCTGCACTTCTTCAGCCCGGCGCACATCATGAAGCTGCTGGAGATCGTCCGCGGCGCGAAGACCTCCAAAGCGGTGCTCGACGCCTCCACCGCGCTCGGCAAGCGTATGGGCAAGGTCAGCGTGATTGCCGGCAACTGCCCGGGTTTCATCGGCAACCGCATGCTCGCCACCTACGTGCGTGAGGCGCGGATGATGCTGCTCGAAGGCGCCTATCCGCATCAGGTAGACGCTGCGCTGCAGAGCTTCGGTTTCGCCATGGGGCCGTTTCGCATGTACGACGTGGTCGGCATCGACCTGGAATGGCGCGCCCGTGAACTGGCCGGCAAAGGGCAGGACGAGGCGGAGGTACAGGTCGATAATCGCCTCTGCGAACTCGGACGATTTGGCCAGAAATCACGCATGGGCTACTACCGCTACGCCGAAGGCAGCCGCCAGGCCGAGCACGACCCAGAAGTGGATGCACTGGTGCAGCGCGAGTCCAAGCGGCTCGGCTATGAGCGTCGCGAGATTGGCAGTGAGGAAATCCTTGAGCGCTGCCTGCTGGCGCTGGTCAATGAGGGCGCGAAGATCCTCGAGGAAGGCATGGCCGAGTCCAGCACCGACATCGACACCGTCTATCTCTACGGCTACGGCTTCCCCGCCGAAGTCGGCGGGCCAATGACCTGGGCCGATCGTCAGGGCATGCCGGCCATTCGTGATCGCTTGAATGCCCTCGCCGAGCGCCACGGCGAGCATTGGAAGCCTGCCGAGCTGATCGACAGCCTGGCCACCCTTGGCGGCCGCTTCGCCGACCACAAGAGGGAGGCTTGAGCATGGAATACAAGGCGCCCCTGCGTGACATGCGCTTCGTGCTGCACGAGCTGTTCGACGCCACCGGCCATTGCGAACTGCTGGGCAACGGCCTGGACCGCGAACTGATCGATGGCGTGCTCGAAGAGGCAGCGCGCTACACCAGCGGCGAGATCGCGCCGCTCAATCGCAACAGCGATGAAGAGGGCGTGACCCTGGAAAACGGCGAGGTGCGCACGCCGCAGGGATTCGTCGAGGCCTACAAACAGTACGTCGACAACGGCTGGGCGAGCATGACAGGGCCGACCGAATACGGCGGCCAGGGCTTTCCGCAACTCGTCGCGTGCAACTTTCACGAGATGCTGATGGGCGCGTCGCTGTCCTTCCGCATCTACTCCGGCCTGACCGAGGGCGCGGTGCTGGCGCTGTACAAGCATGGCAGCGACGAGCTGAAGAATGCCTATCTGGAGAAACTGGTCAGCGGCAGTTGGAGCGGCACCATGTGCCTCACCGAGCCGCAGGCGGGCACCGATCTCGCGCTGCTGCGCACCAAGGCCGAACCCCAGGCGGACGGCAGCTACAAGGTCAGCGGCAGCAAGATATTCATTTCCGGCGGCGAGCACGACATGAGCGAGAACATCGTGCATCTGGTGCTGGCTCGTTTGCCGGATGCGCCGGCCGGTGTGAAAGGGATCAGCCTGCTGCTGGTGCCCAAGTTCATGGCCAATGCCGATGGCACGCCGGGCGAGCGCAACGCGCTGAGTTGCGGTGCCGTCGAGCACAAGATGGGCATCAAGGGCGCGGCCACCTGCGTGATGAACTTTGATGGCGCCACCGGCTGGGTCGTCGGCGAGCCCAACCAGGGCCTTGCGTGCATGTTCACCATGATGAACGACGCGCGTTTCCAGGTCGGCCTGCAAGGGCTCGGGATCGCCGAGCAGGCGTATCAGGGATCGCTTGCCTATGCCCGCGAACGTCTGCAATCGCGCGGACTGGCTGGCGTGCAGCATCCGGATAAGGTGGCTGATCCGATCATTGTTCACCCGGACGTGCGCCGCATGCTGCTCACCCAGAAGACCCTGGTCGAAGGCAGCCGCATGCTGGCCGCCTACTGCGCCCGCCAGCTGGACCTTGAACACGGCCATCCAGAGCCGAGTTACCGCAAGGCGGCGAGTAAGCGCGCGGCGCTGTTGATCCCCATCGTCAAGGCGTTCTTCACCGATATGGGGCAGGAAGTCGCCAGCCTGGGCGTGCAGGTCTATGGCGGTCACGGTTATATCCGCGAGTGGGGCATGGAACAGCTGATGCGCGACAGCCGCATCACTCAGCTCTACGAGGGCACTAACGGCATCCAGGCGTTGGATTACATCCGTCGCAAATTGCTGGGCGACGGCGGGGCAGAACTGTCTGCGCTGCAGGCGGAGTTCAGCGAGGTGTGTGATCGGCAGATCGACCGCCCGGCACTGCATGAAATGGCCAGCAAGGTGCAGGCACGCATCGGCGAATGGCGCGAACTGACCGCGGAGATCGTTGCTGCGACCGGCCGTGATCCGCAGGAGATCGGCGCGGTGTCGGTGGATTTTCTGCAGTACTCGGCCTATGTCTTGTTGGCGGGCTTGTGGCTGCAGGCGGCGGCTCGCGCGCAGGATGCACTGGAGCAGGGGGCGGGGGAGGAGGCGTTCTACCAGGCCAAGCTGGCCAGTGTGGACTTCTATTTGCGCCGTGTGTTGCCACGGGCCAGTGCGCATCGGGAAGCGATCCAGGGCGGCGCCGCGTGTTTGATGGCGCTGCCGGAAAGCGATTTCGCGTTTTGAGCTAATCCGATCACAGGAGGCACCGATGCATCCGTTCAGCTTTGCCACAACCGCTCAATTAATCTGCGAGCCTGGCTCGTCGCGCCGGCTGGCCAGCCTCTGCAAGGAGCGCGGGGCGCGCTCGGTGCTGGTGGTGACCGACCCCGGCATCACTCGCTTCGGTCTGCTCAACGACGTGCTGCCGGGCTTCGAGACCGAAGGGCTGCAGGTCGCCGTCTACGATCAAGTGGTCGCCGATCCGCCGGAAAATATCGTGATGGCTGCGGTGGACCAGGCCAAGGCAACCCGGGCGGATCTGGTCATCGGCTTCGGTGGCGGCAGCTCGATGGACGTCGCCAAACTGGTGGCATTGCTGGCGCATCCGACCTGCGCGCAATCGCTGCAGGACATCTACGGTGTGGGCAACGCCAAGGGCCAGCGCCTGCCGCTGATCCAGGTGCCAACCACTGCGGGCACCGGTTCCGAGGTGACGCAGATCGCGATTATCACCACTGGTGAGACGACCAAAATGGGCGTGGTCTCGCCCTTGCTGCTGCCTGATCTGGCGCTGCTCGACGCCGACCTCACGCTCGGTCTGCCTCCGGCGGTCACCGCGGCCACCGGCATCGACGCCATGGTGCACGCCATCGAGGCCTATACCAGCGCGCTCAAGAAAAATCCCATGTCCGACCTGCTGGCCCGTGAGGCGCTGCGTCTATTGGCGGCAAACCTCGACGAGGCGGTGCACAACGGCAACAACCGCGAGGCGCGCCAAGCCATGCTGCTCGGCGCCTGTCTGGCCGGCCAGGCCTTTGCCAATGCGCCGGTGGCGGCGGTGCATGCGCTGGCCTATCCGCTGGGCGGCAATTTCCATATCCCCCATGGGCTGTCGAACGCGCTGGTGTTACCGCAGGTGCTGCGCTTCAACGTCAGCGCCGCCACCACACACTACGGCGAGCTGGCGCCGATCATCCTTGGGGATCGTTTGCGCAAAGATGATCCCTCTACCTACGCCGAGCAGCTGATCGAGGAATTCGAGCAGATGAGCGCCCGCGTCGGTCTGCCAACCCGCCTGCGCGACGCCGGTGTGCCGGAAGACATGCTGCCGCAACTGGCCAAGGAGGCGATGCTGCAGCAGCGCCTGTTGGTCAACAACCCGCGCGAAGTGACCGAGGCTGACGCGCTGGCGATCTACCGGGCTGCATATTGACCCCTGCGCTGCGTCGCGTTTGCGTGGCGCAGCGCTCTGCCAAACCAAGGATTTTCGAATGGCCGAACAACCGCAGCACCTGCGCGCCGACTACCGCCACTTCCAGCCCATCACCACGCGCTGGCATGACAACGATATTTACGGCCATGTGAACAACGTCGTCTATTACAGCTATTTCGATAGCGCGGTGAACGCCTACCTGATCGAACGTGGTGGCTTGGATATCCATGAAGGCGAGGTGGTGGGCTTTGTGGTCAGTTCGTCCTGCGACTACTTCGCCTCGATCGCCTTTCCGGATTTGCTGGAAGTAGGGTTGCGTGTCGGCAAGCTCGGCAACAGTTCGGTGCAGTACGAGCTGGCGATCTTCAAGGCAGGCGAGGCGCAGGCCTGTGCGGCTGGGCGCTTCGTGCACGTGTTCGTGGACCGCGCTAGCAACCGACCGACCCCGATTCCGAGTGGTTTGCGTCAGGCACTGGAAGCGCTGGTGGTCGTGGCTGAATGACTCCGGTCCTACAGGCATTCCGGATGTTTCCGTAGGGCCGAGCTGTGCCGGTCAGGAGATCTGACCCGCTCGGCGATACGGAGCGGCTGCTTAGTCGTGATGTTTGTGTTTGTGTTTCCAGTGACCCTTGGCCTTGCCAGGGTGGCCGTAATAACGGCGGTCGTCCCGGTAGCGGCGGTCGTCTCGATAGTCGTCATCGCCGTAGGCATTGCCGATAGCTCCACCTGCGCCACCACCCACGGCTGCGCCAATCAGGCCACCGGTACTGCCGCCGACACGCTGACCGATGACGTTGCCGCCCGCTGCGCCCAGGCCACCGCCGATGGCCGCTTCGGTACGGCTGCGCTTGTCGGCGCCGACCATGCCGCCCGCGGCACCACCGACACCCGCACCGATCGTGGCGCCCGTCGAACCGCCGAGGTGCTCACCGACGACCGAGCCGAGCGCACCACCCAGTGCACCGCCGACAGCGGCTTCGGTGTTGCTCGCCATGGCAGAACCGCCGCTGGCCAGGCCGAGGGAGAGGAGGAGCAACTGCAGAGACTTCATAGACACCTCGAGGACAGAACCGCCTTACGGCGAGAATTGCGCCATAGACTGAAAGAGCCGCTGCAAGTTCCCGCTTCGCTTGTTCCGTCCGCCCAGAATTGGAAAGCGGCTCACGATTTCTCCACAACTTCTGAAAGACTCAGAGCAGGCTTTCGCTGCTCCATTGCTCCACTGCCTGGGTAAAAGGCAGCACGTCGCCGGGACGGCTCAGGGCATAGCCCGGCAGACGGCTGATGCGTTCCTGGAATTCCGGGTCCTGTAGTACGCGCAGCAGCGCGGCCATCGCCGGAAGCTCAAGACTGTCCTCGCGGCACAGGAGACAGTAGTGTTCGCGGGCCATGGGAATGAACGTAAGGCCGAACTGGCGCGCCGCAGCCTCGACGCCAAAGCCGACGTCAGCCATGCCGCTGGCGACGTAGGCGGCGACGGCCGCGTGGGTAAACTCCTCGCTGTGAAAGCCTTTGATCGCTGTGCTATCCAGACCATCGCGGCGCAGCAGGTCTTCGAGCAGCAGGCGTGTACCGGAGCCCGGCTCGCGGTTGACGAAGCGCAGCTCGGCGCGCGCCAGGTCTGCCAGCGCCTTGATGCCGAGTGGGTTGCCGGGGGCGAGCATCAGACCTTGGGTACGCACGACAAAGGTGATCACCCGCTGGTCGGGGCGCAGCCAGGGCTGGATGCGGTTGATGCTCAATGCGCCGAGCGGCCCGGCCGGTACGTGCAGGCCGGCCACCTCGCAGTCGTGGCGCTGCAAGGCGATCATCGCCTCGCTGCCACTGCGAAACTGCACCTCCCACTGCCAGCTGGGGTCGCGTTCCAGCCACTCGCGCAGCGCCGCCACGGCGAAACCGTGACTGGCGTGGATGCGCAGGCCGGGTTTGCTGGCCTGCAAAACCCGGTTCAGTTCCAGTTCCAGCTCACCGGCCAGGTTGTCCAGCTGCGGCGACAGTCGCGCGCGGATGCGCTGGTCGGCCCACAGCAATTTCTCTCCCAGCGGCGCCAGGCGTGCGCCCTTGCCGCGCTTTAGTTCGATCAGTGGGCTGCCGAAGAATGCCTGCCATTTGCCCAGCAGATTCCAGGCATGACGGTAGGAATAGCCTACCCGGGCGGCTGCTTCAGTCAGCTTGCCGGTATCGTGCACCGCCTGCAGCAGCGCGAGCCCTTGAGGGTCAAGGCTGCTGCCGTCGCTCTGGTGAAACCGCCAGCGCGGCTGGATCTCGATTCGAATCATATGATGTGTGCTTCATATTTGTTCATGAAAATGGCCATGATATCTTGCATTACCCGGGCGATAGGTACCGGATAATAAGAACTTCATTTCATATCTGGCGAGCGCTTTTGTGCCGCCAGGGATAAGCACCCATCAGCCGTGACTGTGGCGCTTATCTCGGACAGTACCGGTTATAGCCGCCGGCTGGAGCTTCGAATATGGCCATTCTTCCCCAGCGCTTCGCTCCCGATCAGTGTCAGGCCGTTGCCCGTGAGGTACTCGCCGCCCGCCGCGGCCAGCCTGGCGCCTTGCTGCCCATTCTTCACGATATTCAGGATCGCCTTGGTGCGGTTCCGCCGGACCTGTTGCCGATGATCGCCGAGGAGCTTTGCCTGTCGCGCGCCGAGGTGCATGGGGTGGTCAGTTTCTATCACGATTTTCGCGCCAGCCCACCGGGTCGGCATGTGCTCAAGCTGTGCCAGGCAGAGGCGTGCCAGTCGATGGGCGTGAAAGCACTCACCGCCGAGCTGGAACAAAGGCTGGGCTTGCCGCTTGGCGAGACCCTCGAGGATGGCAGCCTGAGCTTCGAAGCGGTGTATTGCCTGGGTAACTGCGCCTGCGCGCCCAGCGCCATGCTCAATGGCGAGCTGCACGGTCGGGTCGATGCCGAAGAGCTGATGGCACTGCTGGCCGAACAGGAGACCCTCGCATGAATCCGTCCATCACTGTCTATGTGCCGCGCGACGTTACTGCCCTGAGCCTTGGCGCCGATAAGGTGGCCAAGGCGCTCGTGACCGAGGCTGCTGCACGCGGAATCGAACTGAATCTGGTGCGCAACGGATCTCGCGGGCTGTTCTGGCTCGAGCCTTTGGTCGAGGTGGCGACCAGCGCAGGGCGAGTCGCCTACGGCCCGGTCAAGGCCAAGGACGTTGCCGGTTTGTTCGAGGCCGGTTTTCTCGAAGGCGGGGCACATCCGCTAGGCCATGGCCTGACCGAGGAGATCGAATATCTCAAGCGCCAGGAACGCCTGACCTTTGCCCGTGCCGGCATCACCGACCCGCTGTCGCTGGACGACTACATCGCCCACGACGGTTATCGCGGCCTCAGGCGCGCCCTGGGCATGACGCCCGAGGCAATCGTCGCCGAGGTCACCGAGTCCGGCCTGCGCGGGCGCGGCGGTGCAGCGTTTCCAACGGGCATCAAATGGCGCACCGTGCTCGGCTGCGAGGCCGCTCAGAAGTACATCGTCTGCAACGCGGACGAAGGTGACTCAGGCACCTTCTCCGACCGCATGGTGATGGAAGACGACCCTTTCGTGCTGATCGAGGGTATGACCATCGCCGGCCTGGCCGTCGGCGCAACCATGGGCTACATCTACCTCCGCTCGGAATACCCGCATGCCGAGGCCGTTCTCAACGCCGCCATCGCCAGCGCCAACGCCGCCGGCTACCTGGGCGACGACCTGCTCGGCAGCGGCCACGCATTCCATCTGGAGCTGCGCCGCGGCGCGGGCGCCTATATCTGTGGCGAGGAAACCGCGCTGCTGGAGAGCGTCGAAGGCAAGCGTGGCACCGTGCGGCCGAAGCCACCGCTGCCGGCGATCGAGGGCCTGTTCGGCATGCCGACGGTGATCAACAACGTCATCTCGCTGGCCTCGGTGCCCATCATCCTCGATAAGGGCGGCGCCTATTACAAGGATTACGGCATGGGCCGCTCGCTTGGCACCTTGCCCATTCAGCTGACCGGCAACATTGCCCGTGGCGGCCTTGTCGAGAAGGCCTTCGGCATCACCCTGCGCGAGCTGCTCTATGAATACGGCGGCGGTTCGGCCAGTGGCCGTCCGATCCGTGCCGTGCAGGTCGGCGGCCCCCTCGGCGCCTATCTGCCGGAGTCGCAGTTCGACACGCCGCTGGACTACGAGGCCTTCGCCGCGCTCGGTGCGGTGCTTGGTCACGGCGGCATCGTGGTGTTCGACGACACCGTCGATATGGCCGACATGGCGCGCTACGCCATGGAGTTCTGTGCGGTGGAATCCTGTGGCAAATGCACACCCTGCCGGATCGGTTCTACCCGTGGCGAGGAGCTGCTCGACCAGATCATCGTCGCACGCTCGGAAGGGCCGCAGCCGGGCCAGATCGAACTGCTCAAGAGTCTGTGCGACACCATGCTCGGTGCCTCGCTATGCGCCCTCGGCGGGATGACTCCCTACCCGGTGTTGAGCGCACTCAATCATTTTCCCGAGGATTTCGGCGACTCCGCCGAAGCCCGCTGATCCGGAGGCACAACATGGCCCTGTATCGTGAACTCGACTATGGCACCCCCGCCCGGACCGGCGCTCCGGTAACGGTGGAAATCGACGGCACGGCGATCAGCGTGCCCGCGGGCACTTCGGTGATGCGCGCCGCTCAGGAAGCCGGCATTTCTGTGCCCAAGCTGTGCGCCAGCGATAGCCTGGAGCCGTTCGGCTCGTGCCGCCTGTGCACGGTGGAGATCGAAGGCCGGCGCGGCTTTCCTGCTTCCTGTACCACTCCGGTCGAGCCAGGCATGAAGGTACGCACCCAGAGCCCCAAGCTCGCAGAACTGCGCCGCGGCACGATGGAGCTGTACATTTCCGACCACCCGTTGGACTGTCTGACCTGCTCGGCGAACGGCAACTGCGAACTTCAGGACATGGCTGGAGTGGTCGGCCTGCGCGAGGTGCGCTACGACCCGGTGAAGACCCACCTGGCCGAGGCCAAGGATGAATCCAACCCCTATTTCACCTACGACCCGGCCAAGTGCATCGTCTGCAACCGCTGTGTGCGTGCCTGCGAAGAGGTGCAAGGCACCTTCGCCCTGACTATCGATGGCCGTGGTTTCGACTCGCGGGTCGCAGCCAGCCAGGCCGAGGACTTCCTCGACTCCGAGTGCGTGTCCTGCGGCGCCTGCGTGAACGCCTGCCCGACCGCCACCCTGACCGAAAAGTCGCTGATTGAGATGGGCCAGGCCGAACGCAGCGTCACCACCACCTGTGCCTACTGCGGCGTCGGCTGCTCGTTCAAGGCCGAGGTCAAAGGTAACGAAGTGGTGCGCATGGTGCCGAACAAGAACGGTCATGCTAACCACGGCCATGCATGCGTAAAGGGCCGCTTCGCCTGGGGTTACGCCACTCACCCGGACCGCATCAAGACGCCGATGATCCGCGACAGTATCAGCGAGCCCTGGCGGCCGGTGAGCTGGGACGAGGCGATTGGCTATGCCGCCCGGCGCTTCAAGGAGATCCAGGCGCAGTACGGCCAGAATTCGGTTGGCGGGCTGACGTCCTCGCGTTGCACCAACGAAGAAACCTACCTGGTGCAGAAGCTGGTGCGTGCTGCGTTCGGCAACAACAACGTCGATACCTGCGCGCGGGTCTGCCATTCGCCGACCGGTTACGGGCTCAAGGTCACACTCGGTGAATCCGCCGGCACCCAGGACTTCGACTCGGTGCTGTCCGCCGACGTGGTGCTGGTGATCGGTGCCAACCCCACCGACGGCCACCCGGTGTTCGGCTCACAGCTCAAGCGCCGACTGCGCGAGGGTGCCCGGCTGATCGTCGCCGACCCGCGTGGCATCGACCTGGTGCGCAGCCCGCACATCAAAGCCGAGCACCATTTGCAGCTGCGTCCGGGCAGCAACGTTGCCCTGCTCAACAGCCTGGCCCACGTGATCGTCACGGAGAACCTTGTCAACGAAGCCTTCGTTGCCGAGCGCTGCGAGGCCGAGCCGTTCGAGCAGTGGCGCGCCTTCGTCAGCGAGCAGCGCAACAGCCCTGAGGCTATGCAGGAGTTGACCGGCGTGCCGGCTGCAGAAGTGCGCGCCGCCGCGCGTCTGTATGCAACTGGCGGCAATGCGGCGATCTACTACGGTCTGGGGGTTACCGAGCACAGCCAGGGCTCTTCCACCGTGATGGCGATCGCCAACCTGGCCATGGCTACCGGCAATATCGGCCGGCCGGGCGTGGGCGTGAACCCGCTGCGTGGCCAGAACAACGTGCAGGGCTCCTGCGACATGGGCTCCTTCCCCCATGAGCTGCCGGGCTACCGTCACGTTTCCGATCCGGTGGCGCGCCCGCAGTTCGAGCAAGCCTGGGGCGTCACGCTGCTCGATGAGCCAGGCCTGCGCATTCCGAACATGCTGGCGGCGGCGCATGCTGGTACCTTCAAGGGCCTGTACATCCAGGGCGAGGACCCGGCGCAGTCGGACCCCGATACCCAGCACGTCACCGATGCGCTCAAGGCCATGGAGTGCGTGGTGGTGCAGGACCTGTTCCTCAACGAAACCGCCAAGTTCGCTCATGTGTTCTTGCCCGGAGCTTCCTTCCTCGAGAAGAACGGCACGTTCACCAACGCCGAGCGGCGTATCTCGCCGGTGCGCAAGGTGATGCCGGCGCTGGCGGGCAAGGAAGACTGGGAAGTGACGGTGGCGCTGTCCAACGCGCTTGGCTATCCGATGAACTACACCCATCCGTCGCAGATCATGGACGAGATCGCCCGCCTGACGCCGACCTTCACCGGAGTCAGCTACGCCAAGCTCGATCGCATGGGCAGCATTCAATGGCCATGCAACGACGAGGCGCCGGAAGGCACGCCGATCATGCATGAGGATGCGTTCGTGCGCGGCAAGGGCCGCTTCATGATCACCGAGTTCATCGCCACCGACGAGCGCACCTCGCGCAAGCGTCCTCTGGTGCTGACTACTGGCCGGATCCTTTCGCAGTACAACGTGGGCGCACAGACCCGACGTACCGCCAACAAGGCCTGGCACGCCGAGGATATTCTCGAGCTGCACCCAGTGGACGCCGAGGACCGTGGCATTGAGGATGGAGACTGGGTCGGCATCAACAGCCGTGCGGGTGAGACGGTGATGCGCGCCAAGGTCACCCAGCGGATGCAGCCCGGTGTGGTGTACACCACCTTCCACCACCCGGAATCCGGTGCCAACGTGATCACGACCGACAACTCGGACTGGGCGACCAATTGCCCCGAGTACAAGGTCACCGCCGTGCAGGTGCGCAAGGTCGAGGTGCCTTCGAAGTGGCAGCAGGAGTTCGACGCCTTCACCCGTGAGCAGGTGAACCTGCTGCCGGTGGTGCAGCTGTGAATCGCTGCGCAGCGATAGTCATCGGTGGGGTGCGCGCTGCGCACCCGTACTGCGCGGGTCAGCCGGCCGGCGCGGGTTCCTGGTCGAACAGCGGAGTACGTCCATGGGCATGAATGCCACGCAACTGATCAAGATGGCCAACCAGATTGGCGCCTTTTTCGCATCCCAGCCCGACGCCGAGCAGGCGCGCACGGACTTCGCTTTGCATCTCAAGCGCCAGTGGGACCCGCAGATGCGTACGGCGCTTTTTGCGCACCTGGATGCCACGGCCGGCGAAGGGTTGAATCCGTTCGTCCTGAGTGCTCTGAGCGGGCTGCGTGAGCAGATCGAACCGCAGGTACACGCCTGAGTCGAATATCCTTACAGCTCGACTGCAAGGAATACCCTCATGCCTCGTCCTGCGCCCCTTAGTACCACCATGCCCGTCATTAGCTCCGCGCCGGACGCTTATACCTATGTCGAGCTGGATGACGCGGCAGGTTCGGGCCGCGCGGTATTGGCGGAAGAGTGCGCGCTGGCCATCGCTTATAACGGCATCAGCCATGCGGTGATGATGGTCTCGCCCAGTGCGCTGGAAGACTTCGTGGTTGGCTTCAGTCTGAGCGGTGAAGTGGTTGGCGGTATAGAAGACATACATGACATCCAGCTCAATTGTCGCGGTGACGCATTCAGCGCCGAGGTGCAGATCGGCAATAGGGCGTTCTGGGCGCTCAAGGAGCAGCGGCGCAATCTGGCCGGGACCAGCGGCTGCGGGCTCTGCGGTGTGGAGGCCATCGAACAGGCGCTGCCGAAACTGACCACGCTGGCGCCCAGCCCGCTGCCTCCGGCCGCGCATCTGCACGAGCTGCGCGATCGCATCAACCACGCGCAGCGCCTGGCGCACCAGAGCGGTGCACTGCATGCCGCGCTGTTTGTCGACGAGCAGGGAGAGATCGTGCTGTGCCGAGAGGACATCGGTCGCCACAACGCATTGGACAAGCTGATCGGTGCGCTGCGGCGGGAAGGTCGTGATAGCCGGCAGGGCTTCGCGGTAGTTACCAGCCGTTGCAGTCTGGAGTTGATTCACAAGGCCGTGCGTGCGGGTCTGTCGACACTGGTCAGCCTCTCAGCACCGACCGACCTTTGCGTGCGCTGGGCGCGTCAGCACCACCTCAATCTGATCCACCTGCCGCACCACAACGCACCGCGGGTCTACAGCCCTCTGTAACAGAACCTGGCCGGGCACTGCTTGCTAGTAGCTGCGGCAAATCCCGCAGCTTCGCCGGCGCAAGTCAGGGTAGCTTCAGCGACCGTCTATGTTCAGGTCGTTGCTCTGTAAAATCGCCGGGCGCCTCCCGTTAATGTTGCGCATATGGACCTGACCGCACGCGCCCGCTAGGGCATGTCTACAAGCATCTTGCGTACCCGTGCCGCCAATTGATCGATGGTGAATGGTTTGCTGATCAGGTCCATGCCGGCATCAAGAAAGCCGCTGCTGATCGCCTGCTCCGCGTAGCCGGTCATGAACAGCACACGCAGCCCAGGGCGGTGCTCGCGGGCGATATCCGCCAGCTGTCGGCCGTTCATTCCCGGCAGCCCGACATCGGATACCAGCAAGTCGATACGCTCGTCGCTCTGCAGCAGCTTGACCGCCGCGTTGGCCTCGGCCGCCTCCAGTGCGCAGTAGCCGAGCATGCCCAGCACGTCGAGCACCAGCAGACGTACAGCAGGATCATCCTCGACCACCAGCACGGCTTCGCCTCGCGCCGCTTGTGTGGTCTGTTCAAGCGGCGGGACCGCTGCCTCGGTCGCCAGCAATGAATGGTGTGCCGGTAGATAGAGGATGACTTCGGTACCGTTGCCCGGTTCGCTACGCAGCTGGACGTGGCCACCGGCCTGCCGCGCGAAGCCATAGATCATCGACAATCCCAGCCCGGTGCCCTGGCCGATGGGTTTGGTTGTGAAAAAGGGCTCGAAGGCCGCCGCCAGTACCTTGGGTGTCATGCCGCAGCCGCTGTCGATGACGCTGAGACTGACATAACGCCCGGCTGGCAGCTCGCCCACCTCGCCCTGCTGCAGGGTCACATTGGCCGTCGCGATATAGAGGCTGCCGCCGTCGGGCATGGCGTCGCGTGCATTGATCACCAGATTGAGCAGAGCACTTTCCAGCTGGTTCTCATCGCTGTTGGCCGGCCACAGGTCCGGCTGCAACAGCGCATCGACCAGAATATGGCTGCCCAGCGTCCGTACGATCAGATCGCGCATCGACTCGACCAGCTCGTTGAGGTCGACTCGCTTGAGATTCAGCGGCTGTCGCCGCGCGAAGGCCAGCAGGCGATGGGTCAGCGCCGCGGCACGGTTGGCTGAGGTGACGGCGGCATCGATGAAGCGCTGGGTCTCGCCATGACGGCCTGACTGGTTGTAACGCTGGATGAGGTCCAGCCCACCTATGATGCCGGTAAGCATGTTGTTGAAATCGTGCGCGATGCCACCGGTGAGCTGGCCGACAGTTTCCATCTTCTGTGCCTGACGCAACGCCTCCTGGGCCTGTTCCCGGCTGGCCATTTCGGTCAGCAGACGTTCGTAGACTTCGGCTAGCGCAGTGGTGCGCTCCTGAATGCGGCTTTCAAGGGTATCGTTGAGCTCGCGCAGCGCCTGCTCAGCCTTCCAGCGTTCGCTGACGTCTTGAGCCAGCACCACGAAACCCTGCACGTCACCGCCGTCGTCGCGACGCGGCAAGTAATGTATGAGTGATTGCCGCTGACTGCCATCCTGGTGCGGCATGAAGGCCTCGAAGATCACGTCTTCGCCCGCGAGAGCCTTGGCGATCTCACATGAGCGCGCGTTGAAGGCGCGCTCGCCAACAACATCCACCAGATGTTTGCCATACAGCCAGGCGGGGGAATGGCCGAACCACTCTTCGTAATGGCGATTGTTGTAGCGGTAACGCAGGTCTTTATCGACGAAGCCGATAAGCACCGGCAGCGCGTCGGTGATCATGTTCATTTCGACTTCGCGGCGTCGAAGTGCTTCGTCTTCGCTGGGCCGCAAACACAACAGCTGGCCAGCGACGCCACTGCCGTTGCGGATGGGGCTGATCGACAGGTCGAACCACTGACCTGCCTCGTGCTGGCCAGGTCCCGGAAGATACTGATGGCGAAGCAGGCAGGCTTCGTCGCGAACGAGTTTCTGGTAGGCCTCCAGCATTGCCGGCCACGCCTCGCGCGCGGTGTGCTGTAGCGGCATGCCTAACGCGCCCGGATGATGATTTCCGATGGCAGCGGCATGGGCATCGTTGTACAGCTGCAGGCCGGCTTCGCCCCACAGGATGCACATCGGCAGTGGCGCGTCGAGCACGGTGTCGAGCAACACACTCAGGGTCGTCGGCCAGTGCTCGATCGCGCCCAGCACCGTTGCGCTCCAATCGCGCCGGCGGATCTGCCGGCCCATTTCGCTGCGTTCGGAAGGCCAGAATCCTGCGTCTAAAGCCATAGTTCATCCATTTGAGCGAGCCGGGTGGGCCACAGTTTTGCACTTAATGTAGCGTTCGTTTGCAAGGTGCACATCGGTCACCCGGATAGCCCTTTTTACCATCCGCTCACCATCTCTCTAAGGCGGAAACACATGGCCTGAGTTAAGCACGCCAGCCACTTTCGGTCAGGACGAGAAACCCTGCAGGCTGCGAATCAGCTCGAGGTAATCGTCGACAGCTGTGAATTCTTCGGTTTGCTTCTTGCCGCGGCGGCTGTCCGGTTCGCTGATAGCCAGCAGGTGGGCGACGCCGTAAGCCCGCGCGCTGCGCAGGACGGGCAGGCTGTCATCGATGAACAGGGCGGTTGCCGGATCGAAATCGAGGTCCGTTCTCAATGCGTGCCAGAACTGGGCCTGCTCTTTGGGAAAGCCATAGTCATGAGAACTGATCAGACGATCGAACCAGGGGGCCAGCTCGATGCGTTCGAGCTTCAGCGATAGCGAATCGCGATGGGCATTGGTGATCAACACCACGCGCTTGCCGGCGTCGCGCAGGGCTGCGAGAAACTCGTCTGCAGCGGGCCGCAGAGCGATCAAATGAGCAATTTCGCGCTTCATTTCGCGGATCGGCAGGTTCAGCTCGCGGGTCCAGAAATCCAGGCAGTACCAGGTGAGTTTGCCCTCGTGTTCGTTGAACAGTGGGGCCAGCTCCAGCTCGGCCATGGCGCGGCTGATGCCGTGCAGCTCGGCGTAGCGCTGCGGCAGGAAGTCGAGCCAGAAATGGTTGTCGAAATGCAAATCCAGCAAGGTGCCGTCCATGTCCAGCAGGACGGTGTCGATATCGGACCAGGGCAGTGAAGCGATCATGGCAGACTCTTGTTCGGCGGTTGGCGCAATGGTGCGACAGCGGTCGGCTCGATGCAAAGCGTTCGCGGCGATCACAAAAAGCCGGGTTATGATTGGCCTTCGCGTTTCAAGGATATCCCCATGCGCCAGAAACCTACCGTACTTGCCCGTGAGATCGTCGCCAGCAGCCGCCTGTTCCGTGTCGAGGAGCTGCAGCTGCGGTTTTCCAATGGCGTGGAGCGTACCTATGAACGGCTAGTGGGCAAGGGGACCGGTTATGGCGCGGTGATGATCGTCGCGCTGGAAGCCGACGGCCGGGCGTTATTAGTCGAGGAATACTGCGGCGGTACCGATACCTACGAACTGTCGCTGCCCAAGGGGTTGATCGAGCCGGGCGAAGACGTGCTCGACGCGGCCAACCGGGAATTGAAGGAGGAAGCCGGTTTCGGCGCGCGCAGTCTGGAGCTGCTCACCGAGCTTTCGCTGTCGCCGGGCTACATGAGCCAGAAGATTCAGGTGGTGTTGGCGCGCGATCTCTATCCCGAGCAGCTGCCGGGGGACGAGCCGGAGCCGATGCGTGTCGATCGGGTGGATTTACGCGAACTGTCCAGCCTGATCCAGAACCCGCAGTTCAGCGAAGGACGCGCCCTCGCTGCGCTTTACCTGGCGCGTGACCTGCTCAGCCAACGGGGCGAATTCGATCAATGAGCCATCCCTATCTGGCACCCGTCATCGATCTGGTCCGCGCCGCGGGCGAGGCGATCCTGCCGCACTGGCGCAACGATGTGCAGGTGCATGAGAAGGCCGATGCCTCGCCCGTTACCGCCGCTGACATGGCGGCCCATCACCTATTGGCCGATGGTCTCCGCGCACTGGATGCGGCCATTCCGGTTTTGTCCGAGGAAGACTGCGCGCTGGGCCTCGCCGAGCGTGCCGGTTGGACGCGCTGGTGGTTGGTCGATCCGCTGGACGGCACCAAGGAGTTCATCGCCGGAAGCGAAGAATTCACCGTCAATGTCGCGTTGATCGAGCACGGGCAGGTGTTGTTCGGTGTGGTCGGGGTTCCGGCCAACGGCCGCTGCTATTACGGGGGGGCTGGGTTCGGTGCCTGGCGTGCCGAAGCCGATGGTGCGGCGCAGCCCCTGCGGGTGCGGCATCAGGCAGCGGGCGGCTTTACCGTCGTTGCGAGCCGTCGCCACTCGAGCCCGGCGCAGGAACGCTTGCTCGATGGCTTGCGGCAGCGTTTTGGCGAGCTCGCGTTGGCCAGTGTCGGCAGCTCCCTGAAGTTCTGCCTGTTGGCCGAGGGGGCCGCCGATTGTTACCCGCGGTTGGCGCCGACTTCTCAATGGGACACGGCGGCTGCCCAGGGGGTACTGGAAGGCGCTGGTGGCGAGGTGCTGGATATCGCCGGTGCAGCGCTGACCTACGAAGCACGGGAGAACTTCCTCAATCCCTCGTTCCTGGCGTTACCTCGTGATGCCGAATGGCGGGCCGAACTGATCGAACTGGCGAGGCGTTGACCAAAGGGCGCTCTGAATGCCGGTTATTCGCGCGGACCTCCGGGCAAATCGGCCGCGCTCACGGCCATGCTAGGATTCGGGGCGTGAGCAAGCCAAGCGCTTGAATCGGAACGCTGGAGCCGCGCTGTGTCGAGAAACCCAACTGGGATACGCCAATGGATCTGGCGTGCCTTCGTTCAGACAACGCTGATCCCACTGGTACTGGTCGAGGTGGTGCTGATCGCGGCCTACCTACTGACCAACAGTGCCATCCGCGATGCGCAAATCGAGCACCTGCGCGAAACGGCGCTATCCGAGGTGCAGACAGCGGTCGCTCGTGAATCTCGGGTGATCAGCCAGCAGCTGCAGGAAGTGGCGAACGCGGCCACCCTGTTTCGTAACCTCACCGTTCGTGCGCTGGAAGACGACAGCCCGGCAGCGCCGGTGCCGCTTGAACTCAACGCCGATGGGGTTCGCTATAGCCCCCGCGACTCCGGCGGCGCCGCCAGCTTCTACTCGGGGCTGACACCACCGGAGCGCCACGATCTGCAGAAGGTTGCCAAGCTTCATCGGCTCGACCCGCTGATGAAGGAACTGCACGCCAGCAACCCGCTGATCGCCAGCCTCTATTTCAACAGTTGGGACAGCTACAACCATATCTATCCCTGGTTCGACACGGCCCGGCAGTACGCGCCGGATGTGAACATTCCCAGCTACAACTTCTATTACCTGGCAAATGCCTGGCACAACCCGGCGCGCAGGGTGGTATGGACCGACGTCTACCTCGATCCGGCCGGGCAGGGCTGGATGATGTCGGCCGTGGCGCCGGTTTACCGGGGTGACATGCTGGAAGGTGTCAACGGTATCGATATCACTGTTAGCGGCATCCTGAATCAGATCAGCGGCCTGCGTGTGCCCTGGGATGGTTATGCCATGCTGGTCAGCCGCGACCTGAGCATCATGGCATTGCCGGAGTCAGGTGAACGGGAATTCGGGCTCAACGAGCTGACCGAGCACTACTACGACGACGCCGTGCGCCAGGAAACCCTCAAGCCTGAAGATTTCCGGCTCGATCGTCGCGGCCAGACACGCGAACTGGCAAAGGCGCTCGCTACCCAGGGTGAAGGGGTCATGAGCCTGGAGCTCAAAGGCAAACAGCGGCTGGTGGCCTGGACAACGGTGCCGCAAACCGGCTGGCACCTGCTGGCGGTCGTCGACGAAACTGCCGTTTTCAGCCAGACCAACGCTTTGGCCAGTCGCTTTCAACAGATCGGTTATCTGCTGATTGCCGGGCTGGTGTTGTTCTATCTGCTGTTCTTCGCGTACATGTGGCTGCGTGCGCGCCAGCTCAGCCAGGCACTGCTGAAGCCGATCGCGGGGATCTCGCAGATGATGGGCCAGATCGGTCTCGGTCGGTGGCGGCCAGATCCCGTCTCGTCAGAAATCCGCGAGCTTGACGATCTGGCACAGCACACCCAGGCCATCGGTGCCCAGCTGGAAGACAGCGAGGCCCAGCGTGCGGAGGCTCAGGAGCGTCTCGAGCTGGTTCTGGAAAGCGCGACTGAGAGCCTCTGGGAAAACGACATGCGCCGCGGCGTGATGCAGCTGCGTGGCCGTCTGCCTGCGCGCTTCGGGTTGTCTTCGGCGCAGCTGAGCGAGGCTCAGTTTCTGCAGCGCATCCATCCGCTCGATGTTGCTCAGGTGCGGGCCGAACTGGAACGGATGCATGAAGGCCAGGCGTTGCATTATGAAAGCGAGTTCCGTTTCGCGGATGCACTGGGCGAGTATCACTGGCTGCTTAGTCGCGGCCGCGTGCTCGAGCGGGATCCTCGAACAGGCGAAGCAACGCTGGTGGCCGGTACTCATGTGGATATCGATGCGATCAAGCGGGTCGAAGACGATCTGCGTCAGGCCATCCAGCAGGCGCACGCGGCCAACGAGGCCAAGACCCATCTGATATCCAGCATCAGCCATGAGCTGCGTACGCCGCTGAATGCGATCCTCGGGTTTGCCCAGCTGATGCGTATGGACTGTTCACCGGATGCGCAGCCGGAAGCCGCTGATTATCTCGATGAGATCTTGCTGGCAAGCCGGCACCTGAATCAGCTTCTCGGCGACATTCTCGACTGGTCGAGCCTACAGGCCGAACGGCCCCGGCTGACGCTCAAGCCTGTCGAAGTCACCGCCTTGATGCGTGAGTGCGCCGAGCTGGTGGCGCTTGATGTTCAGCGCCACGGGCTGCGGTTGGATTTCGATCTGCCGCCAGGGCCCGTAGAGGTGCAGGCCGAGCCACGCCGGTTACGTCAGGTGCTGCTCAATCTTCTGTCCAACGCCGTCAAGTACAACAAGCCAGGCGGGCAGATTGTGCTGCGGATCGAGACGGTTGCCGGCCAGGTGAGGCTGGTGGTCGAAGATACCGGCCTCGGAATCGACGAAGGCCTGCAGGCTCAGCTGTTCGAGCCGTTTCGCCGGCTTGGCCGTGAGAGTTCGAATATTCAGGGCGCGGGAATCGGCCTCTCGCTATGTCTGGAGTACGCCAAACTGATGGGCGGCAGTATCGGTGTGAAGAGCGCGCCCGGGATCGGCAGCCGCTTCTGGATAGCCCTGCCTCTGCTTGCCACGCACAGCCCACGGCCGCTTCGCCATCGGCCCCGTATTGTTTATGTCGAAGACGATCCGGCCAGCCAGCTGCTGGTGCGCAAGGCGCTGGCCGACCTGGCTGAGGTCAGCGTAATCGGCAATGGGCGGATGGCGTTGGAGCACCTGCTGGCCGATCCGCCGGATTTGCTGTTACTGGACCTCAACCTGCCGGAGCTTGACGGGGAGCAGTTGCTGCGTTTGCTGCGTCAGGCCCCGGCTACCCGGTACCTGCCGGTGATCGTGCTGAGTGCGGTGAGCGAGTTGAAAGCCAAGCTCGAATGCCAGGGGTGGCTGAGCAAGCCACTGGACCTCGACGAGCTGCGCCGGCGGGTCCAGGACTGTCTCCAGGAACTCGATCTCAACCCGGGTTGAGCCACCGATCAGTCGACGCGTTCGCCGCAGAGGTCGAGTGCGAACCAGTGCTCGACCTCGGTCTGCGACAGCCCGGCACCGAGCAAGGCGAACAACTTGCCCAGCGCGGCCTCGCGGGTCATGCCGCCGCCTGACATCAGCCCGCTGGCTTCCAGCTTGCTGCCGGCGGCGTAGATTCCGAACTCGACGTGGCCCTGCGGGCATTGGCTGATGGCGGTCAGGACGATGCCGCGCTGATGGGCGTCCTGTAACGCCTGCAGCAGCTCGGTGTCATCGGCGGGACCGGTGCCGCTGCCATAGCACTCGATCAGCACCCCCTGCACGCCACTGGACAGCAGTGCTTGCAGCTGCGCCGCCTGGATGCCTGGATAGAGCGGAAGCACCGCCAGGTTCACCTGCTGACGGGGGTGGCGATAGTCGAGCGCTGCGGGAATGCTGGGTGCGCGTTGGCCCTGACGCAGCCGCGGCAGCACCCCGAACGCATCGAGGCTGGCGGTACCCAGTTTGCTGACCCGGGCGCCGTGCATGAGTTTGCCGGCGAAGTAGAGGTGCACACCGGGCTCGACGCCAGCGTGCAATGCCAGCATCGCACCGAACAGGTTGTCCCAGGCGTCGCTATCGGCCGCACCGGCGGGCAGCATCGCCCCGGTCAGCACTACCGGCACCTCGAAGCCCAACAGCAGGAAGCTCAAGGCCGCAGCGCTGTAGGCGAGGGTGTCGGTGCCATGCAGGACCAGTACGGCGTCACAGCCATCTTGCTCGACGCCGGCCCGAATGGCCTCAACCATCGCCAGCCAGTGGGTCTGGTTCATGTTGGCGCTGTCGATGGGCGGTAGCAATTCACGGAACTGCCATTCCGGCACGGCCAGTTCGGGGTGCTTGTCCTGCTGGTCGCGCAATCTGCTGGCGAAGCCAGAAGCGGGCATCAGCCCTTCGGCGCTCTGTTGCATGCCGATGGTGCCGCCGGTGTACAGCACCAGGGTGTTTCTAGAAGCCGACATAGGGTCTCCTATATGAAAACAGGGGCCAGCGGCCCCTGTTCAAGCGACGCGGACCAACTTAACGCTGAGGTGCCTGACTGGCAGCGGTGGCGTTCATGACCGGCGATTGGTCGCCCACTCTGGCTGGCCAGACGCTCGGGTCCAGATCCAGGTCGGCAAAGTTCTTCGGATCGAACACCGGTGACTCAACACCTGCCTTACGCTGGCTATCGTAATCGCGCATCAGGCGCAGGCCTACCTTGAACAGCAGCGCCAGGGCGATAAGGTTGCAGATTGCCAGCAGACCCATGGTGACGTCGGCAAAACCGAATACCGTGCCCAGGTCCTGGATCGAGCCCCACATCACCAGAGCAATGACCATGACCCGGTAGACCAGAACCGGCCAGCGCTTGCCGGTAAAGAAGCCCAGTGCGTTCTCGCCGAGGTAGTAGTTGTAGATCAGGGTGGTGAACACGAACAGCAGCAGTGCCACGCTGATGAACACCCGGCCCCACTCGCCGACGACGGCGGCGACGGCGGTTTGCGTCAGGACTACGCCGGCCATCTCGCTGCCCGGCTCGAACACGCCGGAGAGGATGATGATCAGCGCGGTGCAGCTGCACAGCACGATGGTGTCGATGAACACGCTCAGCGACTGCACGATGCCCTGCGCCACCGGGTGCTTGACCTCTGCAACTGCCGCGACGTTGGGCGCGCTGCCCAGGCCGGCCTCGTTAGAGAACAGGCCGCGCTTGACGCCCATGATGATGGCCGCACCGATACCGCCGGCGAAGGCCGGCTCGAGGCCGAAGGCGCTGCGGAAGATGGTGCCGAAGGCTTCAGGAATGGCGCTGGCGTTGCTGCCGATGACGAAGACGGCCATGGCGATGTAGGAAAACGCCATGATCGGCACCAGCACGTCGGCGAACTTGGCGATGCGCTTGATGCCACCAAAGATGATCAGGCCGATCACCACCATCAGCACGATGCCGCTGATGTAGGTCGGCACGCCAAAGGTGTCGTTCATCGAGCTGGCGACGGTGTAGGACTGCACGGCATTGAAGCCGAAGCCGAAGGTCACCAGCAGCAGCAGCGATACCGCGATGCCCAGCCAGCGCTGGCCGAGGCCGTGTTGGATGTAGAACGCCGGGCCGCCGCGATAGCCGCCGTCGGTCTCGCGGCGCTTGTACAGCTGGGCCAGGGAACATTCGAAATAGCTGGTGGCCATGCCGACCAGCGCGACGATCCACATCCAGAAAATCGCACCGGGTCCGCCAAGCATGATGGCGACCGAGACACCTGCGATGTTCCCGGCACCGACGCGACCGGCGACGCTGAGCATCAGCGCCTGGAATGAACTGAGTTGGCCCGGCTGCCGTTTGAAGGCCTCGCCGAAGATCTGAAACATGCTGCCGAAGTAGCGGAACTGGACGAAGCGCGAGGCGATGGTGAAGTACAGGCCTAGGCCAATCAGCATCACGATGAGCAGCTTGCTCCAGATGAGATCATTGAGGAGATCGAGCATGACGGAAGGGTCTCTCTTGTTGTTTTGACAAATGTTGAAACACAGGGCCGGAATGGTTGGCCAGACTCGATGGTCATGCAATTACGCGGGTCGCGGCGACCTGGCGCGAGTTGATGCTAGAATCGCGCCGCTCGCATCACAGGGATCGACCATGCAAGACCACCTCGGCGCCAATCTCAAGCTGCTCTGCAGCCATTACCGCTCGATCGCCGAGGTCTGTCGCAAGCTCGCGATCAACCGCGCTCAGTTCAATAAATACCTGAATGGCCAAAGCCGCCCCACCGCTCACAACCTCAAGCGCATCTGTGATTTCTTCGGGGTCGAAGGCTACGAGCTGAGCCTGCCCAGCGACCAGTTCACCCAGCTGATCGGCATGCGCAGCCATGACCAGGAACGCATCGCCGCCAGCGACCCACTGCTCGAGCTGTTCCAGCCGATGCGCGACAACGCCAACAGCCTGTCGCGTTACTGCGGCTACTACTTCGAATACGCCAACTGCATGTCCGTGCCGGGGCAGATCCTGCTGTCGCTGGTGCATTTGCGCGAGGATCGCGGCAGCTACGTGTTCGAGCGACAGGAACGTCAGGAGCAGTCGCGCCCCGACAACCCCAAGCAGGAGGACTGGGTCGTGCGCTGCCGCTACCTGGGTGCGGCGTTCTATCTTCAGGACCGTTTGTTTCTCATCGACTACGAGTCGCTGACGGGAAACGAAATGAGCCAGACCATCCTCATTCCCAGCTTCAAAAGTCGCATCAGTCGTCTTAACGGACTGAAGACAGGCGTTTCCAGCGGTGACCGCCGCACCCCGGCCTGCACCCGGGTGGTCTGGGAATACCTGGGCCGTGAGATCAACCGGGTCAATGCCTATCGGCAGGTGATGCTCTATGGCCTGGATGATCCGCGCATCGACCCTGAAATCCGCGAGCGACTGGCGGCGGTATCGTTGCGGGACGGGCTGTTCGAGATCGAGTGAGGGTGGGGTGCGCTGGCGGGCGATCAATCAGGGTTGATCCAAGGCCGGCTGAAATCTGGAGCGAAGAGCGGCTTGGTGGGGTGTTGCACGCTGCGATGGCGCGCCTCGCGCCATCGACCCGGTGCTGGGTTCAGCAGAGTTCAGGATGCTTGACGCAGGTGCCGTAGCCTTCGGTCTTCATCTCGACCAGGGCGTTCTGCAGGCGGGTAACCACCTCATCCGGCGTTTCCTTGTTAAGCGCCAGGTACAGCGGTGCGGAGTTGAACACCAGCACGGTATTCAGCCCACCCACCCCTTCCTGCTTGGCGTAGTAGCGCCAGACCGGGTCGGAGGTGGCCCAGAGGTCGATTTTGCCGCTGAGTAGCTTTTGCAGATTTTCCTGGTCACGCAGCGAGTTCACCGGCGTCAGGCCCTGCGCTTCGACGCGTTGGCTCACCGCGCTGCTCTTGTAGGCACCGATGGTGTAGTCCTTCGCTTGTTCGAGGCTGGTCAGCTTGAGGGTCGAGCCGGGCGCCGAAAGCAGGACGCTTTCGTACTGGGCGATAGGACCCACCCATTTGAACAGTGGGCGCCGGGCATCGGTCATCGACGTCGAAAACAGGCCGTGATTCGGCGAGTCCAGGGTCGCCTGGTAGATGCGATCCCACGGAAAGCGCAGCGTCATCGAGTAGGCGATGCCGGCGCGCTTGAACATTTCCTGAACGGTTACGGCGCTGATGCCCTGGATGTGCTCTTCCTTGGCGAAGTTCTTGCCACCGTCAGCCATGTTGAAAGGCGGGAAGTTCTCGGTCTGCAGTACCACTTCGTAGCCTTGCGGGAGCTCCGCATGAGCGAGCGGCGCGCCGATGGTCGAGCTGAACAGCAGGGTGATGGCGAGTAGTTTGCGCATGGGGCCTCCGGGAAATCGGCGGAGTCTACGCACCGTGCGAAAACCAGGACTTGTGCCGGGTCACGGTTTTGCCAGCGGGTTGATGGTGGAGATGGGTTGCCAGCGGCGTCATGTCACACGGCAGGGCAAGCACCGGTTCGGCCAGCCGTCTTGCTTGCGGTACGAAGGGGTGAGTAGCTGCTGTGACCTGGTCGGCAAGGCTCGGTTGAGCAATGGGCTAACGTGCTGTCGGTTTGTGCGCTGCAAATCTCGGAGCGGTATGAACGAGCCGATTACATCTCAAGGACGAAAAAATGCGACTGCTCGCGCTGCTGTTTCTGGTAGTCATCGCTGCTCTGGCCGTTCACGACGGGTTGGGGCGTATGAGCCAGCTGGTAAACGCCGTTCCCGATAAGGGGTCGCTGGTTCAGCAGGAAATCAGCGTGAAGGACGTCGAAACCGGGCGCTATTGCAAAGTTCTGCGGCGGGGGGAACGTCTCTGCCAATGGCATATGGTGATCGTATCGGAGCGCGGTCGCAGTCTCCGTATGTTTCTTGACCCTCTTCTGGAGACGGGAGACGGCCGCTATGCGCTGATACAGGCTGGGGACACGTTGCAGGTTGGTCTGAAGGGCGACATCGTCTATACCCTTGCCCGGACGAGTACCCAGCAGCAACTTCCGGGGCTGGCGCCGAGCGTCACCCTTCAGGGCGAAGCGCAGTTGCACCGATGGCGCAGCGGTGTGGTTCGGCGAGAGAGTATACGGCTGTTGGCGGATATCGCCGTGCTCTGGGTCGCCTACGGCTTCGTCAGGCGGATGCGCTTTGTGCTGCGGGCGTACCTCTTGTACTTCTTGTGTACCTTACTGGTCTTCGCGATTTCTATCTGGAGCCAGCGCCCCCCGCCACTTCCGGCGGCCCACCAGCTGATCGATCAGCCCGTGACGGTTGCGGCGCTGGGCGAGCGGCTTCACTGCAGGCCCGGATGGATGAAGCTGTCACGGGGCTGCAAGCCGCAGAGCTTTGTGGCAGACACGGACGGCCGAATTTGGCCTGTGGCCTATCCCAACGCTTTGATGTTACCGCTCAAACGGGGGGATTCCGTGGTGCTCGGCGTGCGGAATGAACTGGTTTATCGCATTAGAGAAGCTGCGCCGAAAAGGAATAGCGAGGGCTGTCGCTTTCGTGATCATCCGCTTTTCGAGACGCGCAAAGTGGTCTGGATGTGCGATGACGAGGCGGAGAGGATCGAACGTGCCCGTGACCCGATGCGCGCGATGATCAGCCAGATCGGGAAAAAGCGTCCTCGCATCGATCCGCTTCAGTTCGAGTGGACCGAAAAGGCCTATGCCGACGCCAAGCAGCAGCACAATTGGAAGATGTTTGCCGGCGCGTTCGCCCCGCTGGTTGTATGGCTGCTCATCTTTCTGGCTTACATGCACAGCGAGCGCGACACTGATACCTGAAAATCCGCGCCAATAGGGGCGCGGGCCATCGGAGCGGGCGTGGTCAGGCCTTCAGCGGCACCAGCCGTGGCGCAATCATGTTTTCCGGACGCAGGATGTCGTCGAGGGTGGCGTCGTCGAGCAGTTGCTCCTCGCGCACCAGTTCCAACACGCCGCGGCCGCTGAGCAGTGCCTGGCCGGCGATGCGGGTGGCGTTTTCGTAGCCGATGTAGGGATTGAGTGCGGTGATCAGGCCGATGGAGCTTTCCATCAGCTGACGGCAGCGATCCTCGTTGGCGGTGATGCCAATGATGCAATGCTCGCGCAGCATATCCATGGCGCGCTGCAGCAGGCGGATCGAGTCGAACAGTTTGAAGGCAATCAGCGGCTCCATGACGTTGAGCTGCAGCTGCCCGGCCTCTGCGGCCATGGTCAGTGCCAGATCGTTGCCAATCACCTCGAAGGCGACTTGGTTGACTGCCTCGGGAATCACCGGATTGACCTTGCCCGGCATGATCGAGCTGCCTGGCTGACGCGCAGGCAGGTTGATCTCGTTGATACCAGTGCGCGGACCGCTGGAAAGCAGGCGCAGGTCATTGCAGATCTTCGACAGTTTCACCGCCAGGCGCTTGAGCATGCTGGAGAAGGTGACGAAGGCGCCCATGTCAGAGGTGGCTTCGATCAGGTCGGCGGCGGGTTTCAGCGGGTGGCCACTGATCGTCGCCAGGCGTTGCACCGCCAGGTTCTGGTAGTTCGGATCGGCATTGATTCCGGTACCGATGGCCGTGCCGCCGAGATTGACCTCGACCAGCAACTGCGGGGCAATCAGGCGCAGATGCTCGAGGTCTTCGCCGAGGGTGGTGGCGAAGGCGCGAAATTCCTGGCCGAGGGTCATAGGCACCGCGTCCTGCAGCTGAGTGCGGCCCATCTTGAGGATATGCGCGAATTCGGCAGATTTGCCGGAGAAGGCCTTGACAAGGCTGTCGAGGCTGGCCAGCAGGGTGTCGTGTCCCAGTAGCAGGCCGAGGCGGATGGCGGTGGGGTAGGCGTCGTTGGTCGACTGCGCCATGTTCACGTCGTTGTTCGGGTGTAGGTGGCGATACTCGCCTTTGGGGTGACCCATGTATTCCAGCGCCAGGTTGGCGATCACCTCGTTGGCATTCATGTTGGTCGAGGTGCCGGCGCCGCCCTGAATCATGTCGACGACGAACTGGTCATGATGCTCGCCGCGGATAAGGTGCGCGCAGGCCTGGCTGATCGCGGTGTGCTTGGCATCGCTGAGATGGCCTAGCTCGCGGTTGGCGTCCGCTGCCGCCTGCTTGACCATCGCCAGCGCCACCACCAGTTTCGGAAAGTGCGAAAGCGGTACGCCAGATAGATGAAAGTTGCGCACGGCGCGCAGGGTCTGGATGCCGTAGTAGGCGTCAGCGGGGACTTCGAGTGGGCCGAGCAGATCTTTTTCGAGGCGGAACGATGCAGCGGAGGACATGAGGGTTCTCATCCGAGAGAAAAGCGGCGATTGCCGCGAAGGCCGCTACCATAGGGGTTGAGCGGCTTTATCGGCCAATGCCGTTAAACACTGGGTCATGCCAAATCGGCATAGGCGTGGTGTGACGCGGTTGCGTTGCCGAGCGTTATTTCGCTTTGTGAGGGACCATCCCCAGGCCCGTCAGGAGTCGGCATGAACATCGAAACCAAGTGGCTGGAAGATCTGGTCGCCCTGGCGGCGACGCGCAGTTTTTCTCAAGCGGCAGAGCGGCGCTTCGTCACCCAGCCCGCGTTCAGTCGACGTATCCGTAGCCTGGAGAGCTGCCTCGGCCTGACCCTGGTGAACCGCGCCAAGACGCCGATTGAGTTGACCGAGGCGGGGCAGCTGTTTCTCGTCACCGCACGCAACATGATCGATCAGATGGGTGAGGTTGTTCAGTACCTGCACAACCTTGAAGGTCAGCGCGGCGAGGTGCTGCAGATCGCCGCCGCGCATTCGCTGGCGCTGGGCTTCTTTCCAGAATGGCTGGCGCGCCTGCGTCAGGATGGGGTGCCGGTGAACAGCCGTCTGGTCGCAACCAATGTCGGCGAGGCGGTGCATTCGCTACGCGAGGGCACCTGCGATCTGATCCTCGCCTACTACGATCCGGATGCCGCGTTGCAGATGGACCCCGAACTGTTCCCCTCCCTGTCGCTCGGACGCACTGAAATCGTTCCGGTGTGTGGCGTCGATGCCGCTGGTGAGCCGTTGTTCGACCCGGACAGTGGCCAGAGCGTCCCGCTGCTGGCCTACAGCGCCGGTGCCTCGCTGGGACGTTCGGTCAACCTACTGCTGCGCCAGCGCGGTCTGCGCTCCTCGACGGTGTACGAAACCGCCATGGCCGACAGCCTGAAAAGCATGGCGATGCAGCGGCTCGGCCTGGCCTGGGTGCCGCGGTTGAGCGTGACGGCCGAGCTGGAACGCGGGGAGCTGGTGGTTTGCGGCGGCGAGCATTGGCGCGTGCCGCTGGAGATTCGCCTGTATCGCTGTGCGCTGCTGCGCAAGGCGCCGGTGCGGTTGCTCTGGCGAAAACTTGAAGCGGGTGCCGGGCAGGGCGTGGAGGGGTTGCTTGTGGAGTGAGCCGCCGTCCGCTGGCAGCGTTATGTTTACGGCGGCGATTTCCCAATCGTAGGTCGCTCAGTTGCGTTTATCGCCAGCAAGCTGGGCTCCTACAGGCTGGCGCTAGGGCCGTGCGGGCCTAGCGCGTTGCTACATGCTCATCACGATCCGGCCTTCGATGGTGCCGGCGCGCATTTGGTCGAAGATCTGGTTGATGTCGTCCAGCTTGCCGCTGTGGATGGTCGCCTTGACCAGGCCTTCGGCGGCGAAATCCAGTGCTTCCTGCAGATCCGCGCGGGTGCCGACGATGGAGCCGGTGATACTGATCGCCTTGAGCACCACGTCGAAGATCGGCGTTGGGAAGTCGCCCGGCGGCAGCCCGACCAACGCGACGGTGCCATGCCGCCGGGCCATGCCGATGGCTTGGCCAAACGCGCTGTTGGACACCGCCGTGACCAGTACGCCATGGGCACCGCCAATATCGCGCTGGATGACTTCAACCGGATCTTCCGTACGGGCGTTGATGGTCAGGCTGGCGCCGAGTTTTTTCGCCAGTTCCAGCTTGGCGTCGTCGACATCGACCGCCGCCACGTGCAAGCCCATCGCCTTGGCGTACTGCACCGCAACATGCCCCAGCCCGCCTACACCGGAAATCACCACCCACTGTCCCGGTCGTGCGTTAGTCACTTTCAGCCCTTTGTAAACCGTCACGCCCGCGCAGAGGATGGGTGCGATTTCGTCGAAGGCCACCTCTTTGGGCAGAAGGCCCACATAGTTGGGGTCAGCGAGGACATATTCGGCATAGCCGCCATTGACCGAATAGCCGGTGTTCTGCTGCTCCGTGCACAGCGTTTCCCAGCCGGTCAGGCAGTGTTCGCAGCAGCCGCAGGCGCTATACAGCCAGGGCACGCCAACGCGGTCGCCTTCCTTGACGCGGCTGACCCCACTGCCGACGGCTGCGACATAGCCGACGCCTTCGTGACCTGGAATGAACGGCAGGGGCGGGCGTACAGGCCAGTCGCCCTCGACCGCGTGCAGGTCGGTGTGGCAGACGCCGCACGCCTCAATCTTCACCAAAATCTGTCCTGGGCCGGGTAGGGGCACCTTTACTTCTTCGATGCGCAGCGGTTCACCGTAGGCATGGGCCACGGCGGCTTTCATGGTCTGGGTCATGGCTGTCTCCTTGCGATCGGAAGGCCGAGTCTGCACCCGGTCAGACGTCGTGGCCATTGACCTCCGGCAATCCGGGAACATTTGCCAGCCGTTTCAGATGACCGGTCGCAGGTGCTGGGGGCTGGGGCCTGCGTTATACTGCGCGGCCTTTGGTCGGACCGGTTCCGACCCTGTTCCTGCACGGCCGCGCTGTTTTCAGCGCGGCCGTTGTTCCTGATGCGCCTAGGCGCCGAAGAGAGGCACGACGATGACCGCACTGGTAGGCGTGATCATGGGCTCCAAGTCCGATTGGTCCACCTTGAGCCACACCGCAGACATGCTGGAGAAGCTCGGCATTCCGCACGAAGTCACCGTGGTATCCGCACACCGCACGCCCGACCTGCTGTTCCAGTACGCCGAACAGGCCGAAGCGCGCGGTTTGCGGGTAATTATCGCTGGCGCCGGCGGTGCTGCCCATCTGCCGGGCATGTGCGCGGCCAAGACGCATCTTCCGGTGCTCGGCGTACCGGTGCAGTCCTCGATGCTTTCCGGTGTCGATTCGCTGCTGTCGATCGTGCAGATGCCGGCCGGCGTACCGGTCGCCACCCTGGCTATTGGCAAGGCAGGCGCGATCAATGCCGCGCTGCTGTCGGCCAGCATTCTCGGCCACGAATTCCCTGAATATCATGCCGCGCTGAAGAAATTCCGCGACGAGCAGACCCAGACCGTGCTCGATAACCCGGACCCGAGGGACGCGTAAATGAAGATTGGCGTGATCGGTGGCGGCCAGCTGGGCCGCATGCTCGCCCTGGCGGGAACCCCGCTGGGCATGAACTTCGCGTTTCTCGACCCGGCCCCGGACGCCTGTGCCGCGGCACTCGGCGAGCATCTGCGTGCGGATTACAGCGATCAGGATCACCTGCGTCAGCTGGCCGATGAGGTCGACCTGGTGACCTTCGAGTTCGAGAGCGTGCCGGCTGAAACCGTCGCCTTCCTGTCGCAGTTCGTGCCGGTTTATCCAAGCGCCGAGGCGTTGCGTATCGCCCGTGATCGCTGGTTCGAGAAGTCGATGTTCAAGGCGCTGGCAATCCCGGCGCCCGAATTTGCCGACATCCAGTCCCAGGCCGATCTAGATGCAGCGGCCGCCAGCATCGGCCTGCCGGCCGTACTCAAGACCCGCACCCTGGGGTATGACGGTAAGGGCCAGAAGGTCCTTCGCAAGCCATCCGACGTCATCGCCGCCTTCGCCGAGTTGGGAAGCGTGCCCTGCATCCTCGAAGGCTTCGTGCCTTTCACCGGAGAAGTGTCGCTAATCGCGGTACGCGGGCGTGACGGCGAGACCTGCTTTTATCCGCTGGTCCACAACACCCATGAAAACGGCATCCTGCGGTTGTCAGTGGCGAGCAGCAACCATCCGCTGCAAGCGCTGGCCGAGGATTACGCGGGGCGCGTGCTGACAGAGCTGGAGTACGTCGGCGTGCTGGCCTTCGAGTTCTTCGAAGTCGACGGCGGGCTCAAGGCCAATGAGATTGCGCCGCGCGTGCACAACTCCGGTCACTGGACCATCGAAGGCGCCGAGTGCAGCCAGTTTGAAAATCATCTGCGAGCGGTAAGCGGTTTGCCGCTCGGCTCGACAGCCAAGGTTGGCGAGAGCGCCATGCTCAATTTCATCGGTGAAGTGCCCGCCGTGGCCAAGGTGATCGCCGTCGAGGACTGCCACCTGCATCATTACGGCAAGGCGTTCAAGGTCGGCCGCAAGGTCGGCCATGCCACGCTGCGCTGCCCGGACCGCTCCACGCTGGATCGGCAGATCACAGCCGTTGAGTCGCTGATTGCCCGCGATTGACCGTCCGGCCGTCTGGCTTGCTGCTTTTGGCGGCGAACTGGCTGGATCGCCTCAGGTCCGAGAATACGCAACGCTTATTTTCGGACTTGAGGAGATTGCCCATGGGCATCATCGGAACCATTATCATCGGCCTGATCGTAGGCCTCATCGCTCGCTTCCTGAAGCCCGGCAACGACAGCATGGGTTGGATCATGACCATCCTGCTGGGTATCGGCGGTTCGCTGCTGGCCACTTACGGCGGACAAGCGCTCGGTCTGTATAAAGCCGGAGAAGGTGCAGGCTTTATCGGTGCGGTCGTCGGTGCGATCATCCTGCTGGTCATCTACGGCATGGTCACCAGCCGTAAACACTGATTCGCCCCGGGGCCGTGCCCTGCGGCCCCGTTCTCTCATCTATCGGTTGTCATGCGCGCCTTAATTCTGTCCCTCCTGCTTTGCTGTGCTTCCATTGCCCATGCCGCCCCGGCGGAGCTCGACTGGCTTGAGCTGATGCCTGCTGAGGATCGCAAGGCGCTGGAAGAGATGCCGGAAATCGAGCATGACTCGCCGGAAAACGACGGTTTCAGCGATCAGGGTGGTCTCAAGCAAGGGGCTGGTCTGCCCGCGGTGATGTATTCGGCCAAAACCGTGCCGTCACTCAACGGCAAGCAGGTCCGTCTGGGTGGTTACCCGGTCCCGCTGGAAACCGACAGCCAGGGCCGCAGCACTGAGTTCTTTCTGGTGCCTTATCCGGGCGCCTGTATTCATGTCCCACCGCCACCTCCCAATCAGATCGTGATGGTCCGCTACCCGGCCGGGATCATGCTGGACGATATCTACGCGCCGCTCTGGGTCGACGGCGTGCTGCAGATCGAGCCGGTGAGCAATGATCTGGCCGATGCGGCCTACGCAATCTCGGCAGCCGAGGTGAAGCTGGTGGACGAAAGCGACCTCTAGCCGATGCCCAAGCCGCTGCCCGTTGATCCGTCACTGCGCCAGGCCTTTCGCGAACTGGCAGTTGAAACCGAGGGTATCGACGAGGCGGTCTACGAGGCGTTCGATAAAGACCCACTGGAGCCGATCATCGGTCTTGGACCGGCCGACGCGCCCCTTGCATTCTTTGGCCGCGATCCAGGGCGCGAGGAAGTGCGCCACGGTGAACCCTTCATTGGCGGCGGTGGCCAGCTGGTCCGCCGTGCTCTCTATCGGCATGTGCATGGCGACGAAATGCCGGATTTCGAGGCCAGCCGCGCCATCGGTGACGGGTTTTTCTGGATCAACACCGTGCCTTACAAGCCGCTCGGTAATCGCGCATGGTCGATGGCGGTCAAGCGTCGCTTTCATCCACTGATGCGCCAGTTGTTGCTCGACCACTGGCAGGGTCGCGACATCATCACGCTCGGCCGTGAGGCGTTTCTCTGGTTTGGCCTGGAGCAGCCCCGCGACGTGCGTCAGCAACTCGAGGCGTTCTGGCGGCGAGACGATCGTTTCACAGCGCATTTCGAGCTTGAGCTGGCCGCGGAAGAGGGCGGTCAGAGAACGTTTCACCTGCATCCGCTGCCGCATCCCTCGCCACGCAACCTGACCTGGTTCAAGCGTTTTCCAGAGTTGCTGGAGGCGCGTCTGCAGCAGTTAGTCGGCTGACCCCTTAGTTCTCGGCGCTGTGACGGCGCACGAAGCGGCGATCAAGATGTTCCTTCAGGTCACCGAGCATCCGCCCTTCGACCGCCACCCCACCCCAGCTCAGCAGCGCGCCATGTTTGCCATCGGCCAGCAGTGCGAGGCTGTGCGCCTGCGGATGATAGTGGCGCAGCGGCTGGCCGATCGACACACGAGCGAGGTTGGTGGCCAGCACGCTTGCCTGGCGCACCGCATGTACGCCGTTATGAACGGCGCCGGGTAGGCTGGCGCAATCGCCGCTGGCGAACACATGGGGGTGTGAGCGACTCTGCAGGGACGGACAGATCTCGATGAAGCCACGTCCGTCCACGCGCAGGCCCGACTCGCGCAGCCAACCCAGCGGGCTGGGACCTGTGGCGACGATCAGGCGTCGCCCGCGCCAACGCACCTGGCCGTCGCCGATCAGGGTACTGCCATGTACGGTCTGGATCGGGGTGTGCTCATGAACGTGCACCTTGGCATCTTGCAGGTGCCGCAGTGCCAGCCTTCTGAGGCGAGGCGGATGACCGGCAAGCAGCTCGTCTGCGCAGAACAGATCAATCGCTGGTACACGCCCGGCCACGGCCAAAGCCAATTCGATGCCCGCTGCACCGCCGCCAACTATACCCACCGCTTCGGGAATTTCCTGCCACTGTTGCCAGCGGCGGATGAAGTCGGCGAATGGCTTGACCGAGAGCAACTCCATGCCGTCATCGGTCTGTTCCGGCAGCCACGGCAGGGAGCCCAGGTTCAACGACAGCCAGGTGCTGCGCAGCGTCTCGCCGGTCGCCAGAAGCAATTCAGGCGTTTCGGGAAGCAGTGCGACCAAGGTGCCCTGGATGAATTCCACTTCGGCTGCGGCACACAGCTTGGGCAGCCCAACGCGGCAGTCGCGCGTCTGGTAATGCTCGGCAACCAGCCCAGGCATCATGCCTGAATACCAGGCGTGGGGTTCGGCCGAGACCAGTCCAATCCGGCCCGCTGGCCGGTCGCGACTGGCCCACTGGCGCAGCACCCCGAGATGGCTGTGTCCGCCGCCGGCCAATAGGAAATCGAAGTCGCCGTTCATAGCGCATCAGAGCAGGGCTGATGCAGACGCGGCGCGGGCTGGCGGGGGACCGTCTTTAGCGGCGTGGCTTCCATGGCAGAAGTCCTCCAGAGCATTGCAACGGGCCGGCAGGCTTGCATCAGCGCCCCCGGTCGTCGACCGGGTGGGGATGGTGCTCGCTTGCAGTATAGATTCAATACGTCTCGTTGCCCGGATCCTTGGCCAGCCGTTCGCTGCCGGTCGGGTCAGATGCTTTCGGCGCTGATCGAGACGCTCAGCGTGTGGCTGGCGCTGGGCTCGAGCTGGATAACATCATCCATGACGTTGGCCGTCTCGATGCACAGCATGCGTTGCCAGGCATCGTCGGCAAACTGGGACAACCGCTGTGCCTTGGCGATCCAAGGGTTCCACAGGATGGCCGAGCGTGAACCTCGCGTCTCGAGAAGGATTTGTCGCTTGAGGTCAGGGTCGCGCAGGCTCAGCCTGGACGGCAGATCCAAATAGATGCGATCGGTCTCGCCGCCGAATACCAGGTCGCCCTGTTGCTGTCGCTGCTGCCAGTCGTCCAGGGTTTCGATATAGGGACGCCCGTCCAGTCCCTCGACCGTCACCTGATGGATGTCGCTGATGGCGAAGTAGCCGTGTAAGGCCTGAGACAACGCGATTGTCGTGTCGCCGCGGTTGTGGCTGGTCAGCGACAGGTGCAGGCCCTTGCTGTCCAGGCAGATCTTCAGGCTCAGCTCGACGGCATGCGGCCAGCCGGGCAGCTCGCGGTTGCAGGCAAACACCAGGGTGACACTCTCGTCATTGCTGTCGCTGCGTGCCATCAGCCAGTCGATGTTGCGCACCAGCCCGTGAGCTGGCGCAGGCTGGCTGCCCTGATAGGTGTCTTGAACCGACTGCGGGTTGCGCGCCAGATCGCCAAACCAGGGCCAGCAGACCGGCACGCCGCCCCGCACCGCCTGTCCAGCTTGAAACGCCGCTTCTTCGCTGAGCCAGATGATCGGTGCCGCCTCGCCCTGTCGATAGCTAAGTACCTGGGCGCCTTGCTCGGCGACGATCACTTCGGCGTCTCCGTGACGAAGGCGCCAGCAGCTGAGTTGGTCCTTTTCGATGCGCTGAATGTCCACGGGCATGGGCTGTCTCGTTGGCTATGGGATGGTGTGTTGAGACCCTGCCGTGGCTCAGGGATTCCGCGAACGGCCGAGCGTGGCGAGCGAGGGGGCCGGGCCTGTGCCGACCGGCCCGCGGCGCAAGGCCGCGGGCTCAGGCGAGTGGGGCTGCGGGTTCAGCGCCCTTGGCAGGCGTCGACACGCAGCCAGCGCTCCAGCAGCTTGAAGCCCTGCATCAGCACGAAAGCAATGATGAGGTAGATCAGGCCGGCGGTGAGGAACATCTCTTCGTGCATGTAGGTGCGCGCAGCGATTTTGCGCGCCATGCCGGTCAGCTCCAGCAGGGTGATGGTGCTCGCCAGGGCGCTGGCCTTGAGCATCAAAATCACTTCGTTGCTATACGCGGGCAAGCCGATGCGGGTTGCCCGCGGCAAGATGATATGGCGCAGAGCTTGATAGCGCGACATGCCTAGCGCGCGGGCCGCCTCGACTTCCCCGGCCGGTACGTTCTGGATCGCCCCACGTAGGATCTCCGCAATATAGGCGGCGGTGTGCAAGGTCATGGTGATGATCGCGCACCAGTAAGGATCGCGCAGGAACGGCCACATCCAGCTTTCGCGAACGGCCTCGAATTGGGCCATGCCGTAGTAGACGAGGAACAGCTGGACCAGCAGCGGCGTGCCACGGAAGAAGAAGATGTAGCCATAGGGCAGCGCGCGCACCGCCAGCAGGCGCGACGACCGTGCGATGCCCAGCGGCAGTGCGAGAAACAGGCCTGCTACCACCGAGACGCCAACCAATTGCAATGTCAGCCAGGCACCTTCGATAAAGTCGGGCAGCCACTTGATGAACAATTCCCAGCTCATGCGGCGCTCCTGATAAAGCCACGACCTGCACGTTTTTCAAGGAAATACATGCCAGTCATGGCGATTACCGTCAGCCCCAGGTAGATGCAGGCAGCCACCACGAAAAAGACGAAGGGTTCTTTACTAGCCGTCACGGCGATTTGTGAGGTGCGCATGATCTCTTCCAGGCCGATGACTGAGACCAGCGCGGTGTCTTTCATCAGGATCATGAACAGGTTGCCCAGGCCGGGCAGGGCCAGGCGCCACATTTGTGGCAGGATCAGTCGCAGGAAAATCCGCCGTTTGCCCAGGCCCAGTGCGAGACCGGCTTCGCGATGGCCTTTGGGAATAGCCAGCAAGGCGCCACGGAACACCTCGGTGGCATAAGCGCCGAAGCACAGGCCGAGGGCGATAGTACCGGCAGCGAATGGGCTGAGCGCCAGATTCTCGATGCCGAAGAGCTCACCGATGCCGCGTACCAAGCCGATGGTGCCGAAATAGATCAGCAGTACCCAGAGCAGTTCGGGGACGCCGCGAACGATGGTCGAATAAGTGCCGCCCACCCAGCGCAGGGTGGCGTATGGCGATGTCTTGGCAAGTGCACCGAGCAAGCCGAGCACCAGGCCCAAGGCCAGGGATGCTACGGCCAGCTGAATGGTCATCCAGGTACCGGCGATCAGCGCCGGACCGAATCCGTGAAGGTCGGGAATCATATAGGCTCAAACATCAAAGCCCGGCCTACCATTATTGGTGGCCGGGCTTTGATTCAGACGGATCAGTAGATGTTGAAAGGGAAGTACTTGGCGTTGATCTTCTCGTAGGTGCCATCGGCTCGGATTTCAGCCAGCGCCTTGTTCAGCTTTTGGCGCAGCTCATCGTTGCCCTTGCGCACGGCGATGGCGATCTTGTCGTTGTCGAACACCGGCTCACCCTTGAACTCGAAGTCTTTGCCGGCATCGCTCTTGAGCCATTCCCACTGCACGAAAGAGTCGGCGAGGATGCCGTCGACGCGGCCGGAAGCTAGGTCGAGGTAGGCATTTTCCTGGGTGTCGTAGAGCTTGATGTCGACTACGTCGTCCATGTTGTCTTCGAGCCAGGTGCCGGCGATGGTGGCCCGCTGAGCGCCGATGGTCTTGCCTTCCAGGTAGCTTTCGTCAGTCTTGAAATCGACCGACTTCGGCGCCACGAACTGCAGCTTGTTGGTGTAGTAGTGATCGGTGAAGTCGACGGCGTTCTTGCGTTCCTCGGTGACGGACATCGAAGCCGCGAGGAAATCGAACTTGCCGGCGTTCAGGGCGGGGATGATGCCGTCCCAATCGGAGGTGACCACTTCGCATTCCACTTCCATCTTGGCGCACAGGGCGTGAGCGATGTCGAGGTCGAAGCCGACCACCTGGCCGCTGGAGTCGATCAGGTTGAACGGTGGGTAGGCACCCTCGGTACCGATGCGCAGCTTGTCGGCGGCGAAGGCGTTGGCGCCGAGCATCAGGGTGGCGGCGGCAGTCAGCAGAATCTTCTTATAGCTTTTCATGCGGTGTGTTGCTCCATTAGCGATGGCTGGACATGAACTGTTTACAGCGTGCCGATTGGGGGTTGTCGAACACCTGCTCCGGCGTTCCTTGCTCTTCGACCAGGCCCTGGTGGAGGAAGACCACCTCACTGGAGACCTGCTTGGCGAAGTTCATTTCATGAGTGACCAGCAGCATGGTTCGGCCCTCATCGGCCAGCGACCGGATCACTGCAAGCACTTCTTGTACCATTTCCGGATCGAGCGCCGAGGTGGGTTCGTCGAACAGGATCACCTGGGGCTGCATCGCCAGGGTGCGCGCAATCGCAGCGCGCTGCTGCTGGCCACCGGACAGCTGGTTCGGGTAAACGTGGCGCTTGTCGGCTATTCCCACCTTGGCCAGCAGTGCCTCGGCCGTTTCGGTGGCTTCGGCCTTGCTCTGGCCCAGGACGCGACGCGGCGCCTCGATGATGTTGTCGAGCACGCTCATGTGCGGCCAGAGATTGAAATTCTGGAACACGAAGCCCAGCTTGCTGCGCATCTGGTTGATCTGCTTGGCGTCTGCAGCGACCAGATCACCGTCTTTGGCGCGCTTGAGGCGCAGCTGCTCGCCCGCGACGATTATCTCGCCCTCGTTGGGGTTTTCCAGCAGGTTGATGCAGCGCAGGAAGGTGGATTTCCCAGAGCCGGACGAGCCGAGGATCGAGATGACGTCGCCATCGCGGGCGGTCAGCGAGATCCCTTTGAGAACTTCCAGATCGCCGTAGCGCTTGTGCAGATTACGAATTTCCAGTGCAGGTATGGCCTCGGCCATAGAGCTTCCTCTTCTCGAACCCGGTCATTGCCTGGCTCGTTTCTATGTAAATTGCGCTCCGGCCAACTGCTCGCCGTCCTGGCGAGGCGCAAACCTAGCATGCGAGGGGGCATGCGCCAAGCGCGGCGCGGCCTCGAGCGCAGTGACCGGCTGGTCACGGTGTCTGCCAAGGCCAATGTGCCCTTACCTATATAGATGAAATTGACGTCACCCGCCTGATATGGCGGCAGCTTCGGGTGACAAACGGCTGGCCGGCCCTGCTTGGTGGGCCGGCGACTGGCCGTTCGAACCCTGTTAGGTCGGGTCGCTCTTCGGCAGATCGGGATCGCCGGTGAGCATCTCGTCGTGCTCGCCCATTTTCCACGGCAGGCTGCCGGGTGAGATATGCAGGAAGTGCAGGTACTTCTCGAACTGATCGAGGATGTCGCTGATGATGTCAGCCTGATCGTAGCCGTAGATGTCGTAGTGCTGACCGCCGCGGCGCAGGAACACCTCGGCGCGGTAGTACTGCTCGTCCGTGTCTGGTCCCTCGGACAGGGCGAACGCCGGCATGGCGTAACCGACCGCGCGGATCTCATAGACGAAATCCACCTGGTCCTCCTTGATTACTTCCAGATACACCCGCGAGTGGGCTTCGTCGGTATGCACCTCGGCGTTCCACTCCTGGCCGCCAAGCTCACGCTGCACACGGCGCATGGCCTTGAGGACGGTACTGCTCATGAACGCGTCGACGTGCTCGCGGTCGGGAAAGCTGACCATGCCGGCCAGACGCTTCTTCCACAGGCCCGGACCGGCATTGCTGGCCAGTCGGCTGCTCTGCATATGGTTCTGCAGGCTGGTCTCATGGTGCCCTTCGATCACCAGCGCACGCCACATGCCCAGCGCGGCCATCATCATGATGATGGCAAAGGGCAGGGCACTGGCAATGGTCATGGTCTGCAGGGCGCTGAGCCCTCCCGCCAGGAGCAGCGCAGCGGCGACCACGCCTTCGATACTGGCCCAGAACACCCGCTGCCAGACCGGTGTGTGACTGGCGCCGCCTGCCGCCAGGGAGTCGATAACCAGTGAGCCGGAGTCGGACGAGGTGACGAAGAAGGTAATGATCAGCACCACCGCCAGGAACGAGGCGATCGACGTCATTGGCAGCAGCTCGAACAGCTTGAATAGCGCGATGGCGTTATCGGCCTGCACGTCAGTGATCAGTGAGGTATAGCCTTCGACCATGATCAGATGCAGCGCGGTATCGCCGAATACCGAGAACCAGAGAAAGGTGAAGATGGTCGGCACGAACATCACGCCGAAGACGAACTGGCGGATCGTCCGGCCGCGGCTGATCTTGGCGATGAACAGACCAACGAAGGGCGACCAGGCGATGGTCCAGCCAAAGATGAACAAGGTCCAGTTGCCGATCCAGTCACTTCGCGAATAGGCCTGGAGGTTGAAGGTGCGTTCGATGATGTTGTTCAGGTAACTGCCGGTGTTCTGCAGAAATGTCTCAAGGATGAAGATGCTCGGACCGACCAGAAAGACGAACAGCATCAGGCCGATCGCCAGGATCATGTTCAGCAGCGACAGGTTCTTCACGCCCTTATCGAGACCGGCGACCACCGAGCAGATCGCCAGACAGGTGATGATCGCGATGGCGATGATCTGCACGTTGATGCTGATCGGAATCGAGGGCCAAAGGTAATTGATACCTGCGTTGATCTGAGTGACCGACAAGCCGAGCGTCGTGGCAATGCCGAACAAGGTGCCGAGAATGGCGAACACGTCCACCACGTGACCGATCGGGCCATAAATTCGCTCGCCAATGATCGGGTACAGCGCCGAGCGCATGGACAGCGGCAAGCCGTGGCGGAACGAGAAATAAGCCAGCACCAGCCCCGTCAGCCCGTAGATGGCCCAGATGTGGAAGCCCCAGTGGAAAAACGCGATCTGCATCGCCTGCTTGGCGGAGTCGACAGTCTCCGCCGCGCCAGCCGGAGGCGAGGCGTAGTGCAGCACCGGTTCCGCGACGCCGAAGAACAGCAGCGCGATGCCGTAGCCTGCGGAGAACAGCATGGCGAACCACGCCGGGAAGCTGTATTGCGGCTCTGCGTGATCCGGTCCTAGCTTGATGTTGCCCCAGGGCGTCATGGCGATGCCGACGATGAACACCAGGAAGAACGCCACCGAGAGCATGTAGAACCAGCCGAAGTTGGTGGTGATGAAGGCCAGCGTCGAGCTGAACACCTCGCCGGCCAGGTCCGGGTTGCTGATCGTGCCGACCACCAGCAGCAGGGTGACGACCACCGCTGGAATGAACACGGGAAAGAGAATGATGGACCTGGGTAGCTTTTTTTCTGCTTCCATGAGGATGCTGGCCTCCGGTTGGCGGGTGGGATGGAAAACGCGCTATGGCTCCCGAAGCGAAACTGCTATCTGAAGGGTAGACGGCGATTTGGCGGCGAATACTCACCAGATCATGTTCATGCGGAGGAATTGTCTTGCAGAGTGCAGCACTGACGTAGCGGGCCGGCCCGCCTGCGACGTCACGCTGTTGCATCGGCTGAGCTGCTAGGGTTTGGCTCAGTAGGCGGGTTCGAGCTGGTGACGGCGCAAGATCGCGGGCACCGTACCGTCGGCAATCGCCTCATCCAGTGCTTGCTCGAACGCCTTGAACTGCGCCTCGCTTATGGTGCTGCGTGACAACCCGATGCCATAGGTGATCGGGCCCATCTCGCCAGCCTCACGCACGCCTGTAAGCTGCTCATCATCGATCAGGTGCCAGGCAACATCCTGATTGAGCACCGCCAGACCCTCCTTGCCGAAACGTCCGGACTGCAACATGCGCAGCAGGCGACGGTTATCGGCAGTGAGGTGCAGGCGTACATCAGGCACCGACTTGAGGCGCTCGGATAGCACATAGGACGTCCCGGAAGGCCCGTAGACCCCGACCAGCCGGCCAGCTAAGTCGCTCGGTTGATTGAAGACAAAGCTGCTGTCGGTGCGGGCGAAGACGCTGTAGCGTGACGTGACCAGCATCCGACTGATGTGGAAAATCTGCTCACGTTGCGGTGACCGTACCAGCGTGAAAATGCCATCCGCCTGTCCCTGCTCGGCCAGCCGCAGTGCACGCCGCCAGGGGTATAGAGCGATTGAGCAGTCCTGCTGCAAACGGGCGCAGACTGTTTGCACCACCTCCACCAGCGGGCCGCCGGCATTGGCTCCTGCAGCGGAGCTGACCGAGCCTTGCGCAGGGTAAGTGAAGGGCGGGAAGTCCTCGGTCACGAAGCGCCACTGCGCCGCACCGGTTTGAGTGGCGATCGACAGCAACCCGATCAGCAGAATCGAGAGAACCCTTTGCATGGCTTGCTCCTTGCGAGGTGTCCGGCCTTTCCTTGGCGGCTGCATGGCAGCCGGGGCAGGTTTGCGACCTGCGCTGTCGTCGCTGTTAGCCTAGCCGAGAATTAAGTCGGCGCATCTATGTTCGGTGCGATACCTGCCCTCCAAGCAGGCAGCAGGCCTGAAGCAATGGGCGCAACCAAGCGGGCTTCCAGGCAAGGGTCAGCGCGAGGCTAAGGGCTGCCGCGCTAGCCAGCAGTACCCACAGGACTGTACCGAAGCCCCCGCCCTGTCCGGCTAGCAGCAGCGCCAATGCCGTGAACAAGCACAGGGTCGCGCAAAGCGCTCGCATTCGTTGGCCGCCCGCAGTCGGGATGCAAGCGCTGGGGTCGACCCCCTTGCGATGCGCCTGCTGACAGAGCGCTAACAGTGCGAAAGCGAGATAGCACAGAAAGAACGCCAGCACCGAGCCGAGCCAGTCAGGCATGCCGCTGCGCCTCAGGTTCGGGAGGACTGTTCGACTGGCGTGCCTGACAGGTCAGGCTAATTCGTCGTGCCGCCAGCAGGCAGGAGCCCGCGAGTGCCAGCAGCATCAGGTCCATGCCGGCGATGGCAGCCTTGCCGTGCCACAGGCTATGGAGCAAATGATCGCCGGTTGTGAGCCCGTTCAGCAGGACGCAGGCGATGGCCAATCCGCCGACGGCCTGCAACTGACGGCGCCATGCCTGGGCCGGGTACCACGCGGCGTGAGCCATGGTCGTGAGCCAGCTCAAGAAGAACACCCAACCCTCCAGCACTGCGCGCTGATTGCCGGTTACCGGCCCGTCCAGTGGCAGCAGGCGATTGGCAACAAAAAAGGTAAGGGTGGCAATGATTAGCCCGGGGCCCGCCGTCACACTCAGCGCTTCGACCAGGCGCGCCCCGATCCGTCTTTGACGCTCGTGCCTGGCCCGCCGCGAGCCGGTCCAGAACAACAGGCCGCTACCGATCAGCACACAGCCGGCCAGACCGCCGGCGAAGTACAGCCAACGTAGCGTCCAGTGATCGAACTGGATGAAATGCAGGCCCGTCAGGAAGCGTTGAACCCCGGCGATGGGCGCCGCCGAGTGCTGGTGAAGCAGCGCGCCGGTGGTTACATCGAAGGTCAGCCGGTCGGCATTCATCGTTACAGCCTGGGTATGAGCACGGCGGATCTCGACATGTCCGTTGCGATCAAAGGGATTCCGGACGCGGACCAGATAGGCCCCGCCGGGCTTGCCTTGGCTCGTCCAGATCGCCTGTGCGGTGGCCAGCATCGTGTCTAGCGACGCGATGTCAGTGGATAGGCCGGACGGCGGGCGGGAATAGGTGCCCAGTCCCTCAAGCTTCAGCTGCGCCTGGTCGCTTGGGTAGAGCGCCTGAGCGACGCTGGGAAAGTAGATCAGGCAGAAAATGACCAGTCCGGACAGGCTGATCATGAAATGAAAAGGTAGTACCACTACGCCGGTGAGGTTGTGCAGATCGAGCAGGCTGCGCTGCCGTCGCTTGCGGGGGCGAAAGGTGAAGAACTCGGCAATCAGCTTTCGGTGCGCTACGACGCCCGACACCAACAGCACCAGCATGCCCATTGCAGCGGCACCGACCAGCCAGTAGCCGACGCTGCGCCAGTTCAGATGCAGGCTGAAATGGAACGGGAATATGAAGCGGGTACCGCCCCAGCTGCCTTGGTCGACAATCAACTCGCCGGTGTGCGGGTTGATGTAACGGCGCACCCGCCCATGCTGCGGGTCCTCATAATCGAGTTGCAGCACCGGTACGCGTGGGGTCGGCAGGTTAATCGTCCAGACTGGCGCGTCAGGGGCCAAGTTTTTTGCATGTGGCAGAACCAGCCGATCGAGCGACACCTGCGGTGGCGGCTCCGCCAGGCGAGTACCGGGTTGCATCCAGCGGTCGATTTCCCGATCGAACACTGACAGCGAGCCGGTCCAGAAGATTGCTAGCAGCAGGCTACCGAGCAGTACGCCCGCCCAGGTATGCAGCCAGCTCATCGATTGGCGAAAGCCTTTGCCTGGCGCCATCTCAGTACTCGACCAGCGATAGAGCCAGCCCGTAAGACAGCCCCACGCCTATCACGATGCCTACCGACAACCAGGCCCAGACCCGCCAGACGCTAGCCTCAGTAAAGCTCCACAGCAGCAATGCGAGGTACAGGAAAAACCCCAGCATGGCGACTAGGATCACCGCTTCGCTGCGCGCCATACCTCCGGCCAGCACCAGCAGTTGAGCGCTAGCGGAGGCCAGCGCTGCCGTGCAGGCATAGCCGCCACCAATCGCTGCGACGACACGTAGCATAAGGGTGCCGCGTCCGGTCCGGCGGACCGCGGCGGTCTTCACGTTTTGCTTCTGCGTCGCTGCGCCCATGGCTTAGAAACTGACTTGGTATCCGAGCGTAAGGGTGCGCCCGCGGCCGTTGAATACGCGACCGTCACGGGTGACTTTCGAGCCGGTATTGGCGGCCTGCGAGTAGTACGTCAGATAGTCACGGTTAAGCAGGTTCTCAACCCCTAAGCTGACTTCGCCGAGCGGCAAACGATAGCCCACGTAGGCATCAACCAGCGTGTAGCCCTCGAACTCCAGGCCGGGCGTGTCGAAATCACGGCTGGCGTAATGATTTGCCTGCAGCAGGCTATGCAGCTCGTCGGTCCAGTTGGCCTGCCAGCTGGCGCCGTAACGGTCCGGTGAGATGTTGGCGCCGTTGAGGTCGGTATCGACCTTGCCGTCGCCATCGGTATCGGAACGGCCATCGACCTGGGCGTACATCAGCTTCAGGCGATGCGCGTCGTTGACCTGCCAACCGCCGGTGAATTCGACGCCGTCGATTTCGGTGCGCTCGCGCCGAATCTGGTAAACCCCGCCCACGCTGTCCAGACGCGATCCGAGCTCGGCGTCGGACTCGTAGTAGCTGATCTCTGCATCGAACGGACCATGGTTCAGGCGAAAGCCGATCTCGCGGTTTTCAGTGACCACTGGTTGCAGGTCGAGAAAGTTGTCGACGCTTGTGCCCGGCGTGCCGATGCCACGCAATACGCGGCCCACATCCGGCATGCCGAACCCTTCGGAGTAGTTGCCGAACAGCTGGACCCAGTCGGTTATCTGCCAGACCAAACCCGCGTTGTAGAGGGTTTCTTCGAAGGTCGGATTACCGCCTTCAACATCCACACCTCCGAGGCCTGGGTTGGTTGAGGCGATGGTGCTGAAGCTGTCCACATCCAGATCCGCGAACTCGTGGCGAACCCCGGCGAAAAGGGTCAGGTCTTCCAGCGCCCTGATTTCCGCCTGGAGGAAGGGGGCATAGTTGCGGAAAACGGTTTCCGGCACCCACTCGCGATCGGTCAGGATCAGTTGCTGGCTGGTGGTGTCTTGCAGCACGTCGAGACCGCCGGTGAGCATCAGGTGGTTGTCGAGCAGGCCGTCACGGCTGAGCGTCAGCTTGCCGCCGATCTTGTCCGACTCGTTCTGTGATTGGTCGAACAGCGTGCCCACCGGTGCGATGCCGGCGTCCTGAAAGGTGCCGTTGGTGCCACCGCCGAAACGTGCGCGGAAGCGCTGGGTATATAACTGCAGGCCCAACTCGTTGCCGTACAGATCGGCATGTTTGTAGGAGAGGCTGGTGGCCAGCACTTCGTTCTGTGGCGCCTCGCCCTGAGGATCGCCCTTGCGCGAGGTCGCGGGAATACCGGCGTCGGCATCGCCGGGCACGTTGACGTATTCGTGCTCGCCTTCGACCTCGTAGCGATTGACCATCAGGCCGATGTTCTGGTTGTCGTCGAGCCAGTAGCCGAGCTTGGCCAACAGGTCGGTGCTGGTCGAATCCATCACATCGCCCTGGGTATCGTCGACGCCGATCAGGTCGCCATTCGCGTCGTAGAACATCCCCTGGGTCTGCCAGCTGGTGCCAACCAGATAGTCAAAGTTGCCCTGTGTGCCCTCGACCCGATAGTCCAGCTTGTAGCCAAGCCCTTCTGACTCGTAATCGGTAGGCGCGGTGAAGCTGATCCCGGCGTGCTGGCGCAACGTTCCGCTTTCGGGGCGACGGGTAACGTAGTTGATGATGCCGCCGGTGGCGCCGAGACCATGCTCGGCACTGGCGCCGTGAATCACCTCGATGCGTTCTACCATCGAAAGATCAATGGTGTAGCCGTCACGCTGACTGTCACGCAGAGGGGTCGATTGCGGTACGCCATCGATTAGGATCAGCGCCGAGCGGCCACGAAAGGTTTCGCCCGCGCTGCTCATCTTCTGACGGCTCGGCGAGTAGGAGGGAATCAGGTTGCTCAGTACTGCGCCGTGGTCCGAGGTGATCGCCAGCTGCTGTTCGATCTGCTCGCGATTGATCACAGTGATCTTTTGTGGCGTCTTTCCAGCTTCGCTTCTGGCACGTGTCGCACTGATGGTGACAGCTTCCAGCTCGGTGGCTTCATCGGCCAGCGCAGGCATCGACGAAAGTGAAAGGGTCGCTAGGGATACGGACAGACACAGACAGGTTTTGCGAAACACGTGAAGGCTCCCGATGTTGGTGTTTTTCGTGGGGAGCGAGAAGTTAAACTAAATGCAAATGACTTGCATTAAGATTGTGTTGCTAGTTGTTTGCGTTGTGCGTTAGCTGTTACGCCTGTCAGTTATGAGCGATTCGTATCAGCGGCTTCTGCGTTGCTGCTCGCGCCATTCCCATGGAGGCAGCTGATCCGCTTTGGGTAACGACCACAGGCCCCGCCCAAGCTCGCGCGCGACTGCCTCCAGATTGAGAAGCGCCCGGTCATCCAGGTGGCCGCGGTTGGCCCAAGCATTCCCAGTCCTGACCAATTCAGAATTGATCTCACTGTCACCGGCCCTAACCCGCGCCAAAGTCCGTCCCGCATCGTCGCGACCCTTAGCTGTCAGCGTCACGGTTTTGCCGAAGATATAACTGGCAAGTGCTTGGCGCGCCTGGCTCCCATAAGGTTGTTGGAGCTCCGGGGTATCGATCTCGGCTAACTTCACCCTGACATGCTCACCTGAAGCATCAAGGCAGCTGAAGGTGTCGCCATTGGCAATACCTGTCACCCGGCAATCGAACGACGCCGCAAATGCTGGTAGGGCTAAAAAGAGCAAGGAAGTTACTAAAGCGCGCAGCATGACGGCATCCGTAGGGATCGGGCGGGCGCGGGAGCGTAACAGTCGGATGGTTGCCGAACCGGAGCCATGTCTCATGAGCAAGCCGGAGTCACGTTCGCAAATGACGAACCGTGAACTGAATCAGGCCAAGTGCCGCTGGGATTGAAGGCTGATGGATGGGCAAGTTTTTTGGACAACAAAAAACCCGCGCTAGGCGGGCTTCTTGTGGGCTTTCGGATGGTTTTGGCACCACCTGAAAACGAAAGGTGCAGGGATGGAACCGAACCAATCGCTAAAGATAGCGTGGTTACAGGGTTTGTCTGGTTCGCTGCTTTGTCGATGCCCCCAAAAATGCCCCCAAAACGAAAAGTGCCCCATCTTTTGGCTACGAATCGCTCCCGTTGAGTCTCAGCACTTCCCAGCCTCACGCGCGCGCACAACGGAAAATCCGGGTTAGCGTTCTCTCGATGGGGTCGGAGCGGTGTTGCTTTGGATAGGCGCCGACTTTTAACCCTCCCCCCTCCCGGTTAACGTCATGGTTAACGGCTCGGTTAACAGGGGGGAAATCTGCGGATGGGGGAATGCGCGGTTTCCTTCGGCGACGTGCTCCAGACTTCTGACCCGCCCCCCGGCCTTACCGTGACGTTACCGTGCCGCCTTAGCGTTTCCTTAGCGTGCTCCGGCTTGCTGTCAGGTGTCGCACCTCGCCCCAATATCGCCCCAGCGCCTTGCCGTGATCTTGCCGTCCACCTCACCCAAACATCACCCTCGATGGCCTCATTCATGGGGTGTTTTCGCATTCATCCATGGGGTTGGTTTTCGCAACGCCAGCACAGCCCTTTTTAGGGGCTACAGAAACCGTTCATGGGGTTGTTTCCGCAGCGGGCGTTCGTGCGTGAAAAGTGTGCGTGAAGGTGCGTACTTTGCGCACCACGACTGCGAACCAACTGTGCGAACCAAACCCGCACAGATACTCAATTCGGGGCGGAAACCGTCAAAGCCCGGTCAAAGAAAACATCGCCTTCAGCCCAGGAAAATCGCGGCCGGCGCCTTTGACGTGCGCTCGCTGGAATTTGGACGGCTTGCACCTGCTCCGGCCTGCTGTCAGGCGCAAAGGTGATTCGGAGTCACCTTTAAATCCCTCACATTCGAGGGGTTAGCCGGTGCTGGTGGGGGCGCGGTAAATACCCCGAATGAGGGGGATTTGTCGCACTGGCGCGGGTCCT
>Ga0208645_1000211_pt1 | contig 74889 bp, 84 predicted proteins | sample VirMetDEL_Sep_01_FD_184519 | JGI IMG/M metagenome (GOLD analysis project Ga0208645, IMG submission 184519) | Aqueous microbial communities from the Delaware River and Bay under freshwater to marine salinity gradient to study organic matter... | ecosystem: Environmental > Aquatic > Marine >... | reverse complement strand
TTCTACTACTATCTCTACTCTTACTTCTACTACTATCTCTACTCTTACTTCTACTACTATCTCTACTCTTACTTCTACTACTATCTCTACTCTTACTTCTGAAGATATCCAAAATGATTTTTCTGCCAATCAAAGAAATGAAAATAAAGAGAGTGCTGTCGATGATAAATCTATAATGTTTATTACTGGGGGTATTTTTCTTGGTCTTTTTATTGCATCATTAGGATTGATAATAAAAGTAAGAAGAAAGAAAGAAATTGAAAAAAGAGATAATGTCGTAAATAATCCTACTTATGACATAATAAAAGAAACATCTTTAAATCCAGTAATTAATTATGAAATAAATCTAGATGAATTTTACGAAGAACCACAATTAAATTATGATTTAGCTACTGATACAAACAATTATGATAATCTTTAAAATATATTAAAATATTTAAATATATTTCTATTTTCTTTTTTTGTTATATAACCTTTACCAGGATAGTAATAAATATGAATACCATTTTCATAAAGACCAAATAATATATCTTTCAATTCATTATAATTCTCTAAAGCTTCCATTTTTTCTTCATATAATATACTAGCTTGGTTTTGTAAATTATCAATACATTTCAGAGCTTTTTCTAATTCCTTTTTATCCATTCTTAGTTTTCTTTGTAATTTTTTCCTCTTTTTCATTAAAGTGGGACGAGGTATTTTACCCCATTTTTTATATTCTTGATTAAACTTTTCCAAAGGAAGAGTTAATAATTCTTCGGGGATATCTCTTACTTTACTATACATGATTTTTTTCTATAAACTATATTAATTAAAAATCATTTTTATTATTAAAATGTTGGTTGTTTATATTATTCTAATTTTAATTATTGTTGCTTTCTTAATTTATTTTGCTTATGCTTTCAGTAGAATAAATAAACATACGTATGATATAGCACAACCATTGGATGTTACCAGTATACCTATTTTTGGACAAAGAGACGCTTTCGGTAGAGAAAAAGTAGCAATACCGCATACTTTGGGTGATTATACTCATATTTATGGTATCAATCCTGATTTTTTTGATATTACTAGTGGAGGAGGGAGCATTCAATATTTACAACATCAAGCCGCGTCAGAATTAAAGATAGACGATGGACTTTCCGGCGAAGCTATACATCAAACTAAAAGATACCATCATTATATGCCAGGTAAAAGCCAATTTATATTATCTTCTTTTGTTTTTGGAGAAAGCAATAGTGGTACTAGTAAGAGTACTGGTTATTTCGATAACCGCAATGGTATCTTTTTTCATCAAAATGAACAAGGTGATTTAAGTTTTATTTTACGTAGTTATACCACCGGTACAGCAGAAGAAAGAATAATAGAGAGAGCTAATTGGAATGGCGACAAAGCTGACGGTAGTGGCAAAACTGGGTTTAATTTAGATATTACTAAAACGCAATTATTATTTATAGATTTTCAATGGTTAGGAGTAGGTAAAGTAAATTGTGGTTTTATAAATAAGAACGATTATATTCTATGTCATACATTCTATAATTCTAATATATTAGATAAAGTATTTATGTCCAGTGGTAATTTACCGCTTCGATGTCAAATAGCGAGAGATCAAGCTTTAGCTGGTGGAGTTAGTATGACCCAAATTTGTTCCACGGTAATATCGGAAGGAGGTTATGTAGAAGCTGGTCGTGACTGGTCTATTGGTACCAGTGTTGCTAACTCAATATCTAATAATAATGAAACTGGTATTTTAGCCATAAAATTAAAAGATAGTTTTGGTACTTATAATGACCCTAATCATATGACTATTAGACTGGGTAATGCAAATACTTTATCTTCTGGTGAAGATATTATTTATTATATTAAGAAAGTATCCTATGGAAGTTCCTTGGCGGCTACATGGACCGATATTAACGAGGAAAGTGGTGCTCAATTTACTACTAGTTTTTCTATACCTACTGATAATATTTTTACTTTGGAAACCGGTTACGCGGCCGGTAATAGTCAGGGTAATAAAAATTTTGCTAATTCTGGCGGTAATCTACCTCCTGTGTCAGCTAAACAAAATTATATTGTACAAAATTTTAATAGCGATGATTCCGAGGCTTATATTTTAACAGCTAAGAGGTTGGATGGAAGTGGTACAGCTAATGTAAGTGCTTCTATGCAATGGCGCGAAATTTATTAAATATAAATGATTTTTTAATTAAAAGTAGTAATTAAAAAATGAATATTCACATTGAAGGAAATATCGGTGCCGGGAAATCAACCCTTCTGAATTATCTCAAAGATAAGTTGGAATGTAATATTTCCCAAGAACCGGTAGGAGAATGGATGAAGATGGATTTGTTGGATAAATTCTATAAAGACATTGATAGGTGGTCTTTTGCCTTTCAAATGAACTGTTTTATTTCTCGTGCCCATCAAGTAGAACAGTTACCCGAAGGAGATAATTTAATAGAAAGATCTATTCTTTCTGATAAGATTTTTGCCCAAAATTGTTTTAATAATGGTAATATGGAAAAAACCGAATTTGAAATTTATACTAAATGGAGTACATGGTTATACGAAAGAGTATGTAAAGAAATAAAAAATGTTATTTATTTAAGATCTAGCCCAGAAGTAAGTTATGAGAGAATTAAAAGAAGAAATAGAGATGGTGAAGAAACTATACCTTTGGAATATTTGAAACAATTACATGATTTACACGATAGTTGGTTAATGGATAATGAAGAATTAAATGTTTTAGTTTTAGATGCCGATAATTTAAAATTTGATGAAAATTTAATAAGTGTTATTAGAGGTAAATTTTTCAAAAAATAAATAATGAAATGTTAGAAACTGAATTTCAATTAAAATATAAATATAAAAACTTATATTTGTATTACAAACATGTTTTTTTTATTCAGATTTCGAAACAAGAATAGAAAGCTTCGTGATAAGAACGTGATTAATACGCCCAGTGGGGGTAAGAAATGGTATCAAAATGGAAAGCTTCATCGTATCGACGGTCCTGCTATTGAAGAAGGATGGGGTACAAAAGAGTGGTATCAAAATGGAAAGCTTCATCGTATCGACGGTCCTGCTATTGAAAAACCATGGGGTACAAGATTATGGTATAAAAACGGAGAGTTACATCGTATCGACGGACCTGCTATTGAATTCAATGATATAACTATAGGATGGTATATTGGTGGAAAAGAATACTCGGAAGACGAGTTTAATAAGCTTATGGAACTAAGAAGAAGAGATTTAGCACGTTGGGTCTATGAACAATGGTATTCTGGGTTTATGAGAAATCCTCACACTGAAAGAGGACGAAAGTATATTAGTAAAGATTATGACCGGATGATAAAGGAGTTAGAGCAATTGTAAATTGTAAAATTAAAATATACTAAGTAGTTTAGTATATTAACGAAAAAATTGAATTGCAAATAATTATTCTTTTTATCAAATACAAACATGGATATTATATACTTGAAAGAAGAGCCCAGTTTGGAAAAACTTCAAGAAATGGTTGGTGGGAATATTGGGGGTATGATTCTCCCAGATAAAAAAATTATGTATTTTAATGAAGAAGGCCAATTATTAGGACTCGAAATTAATAAAAAGGCTTCTGAATTGCTTGGCTTTTCATTATATGGAAATGTTATCATTATTGGTTAATTTCAATTAATCTTTTTTATTTATTTATTAATTAATAGATATATATTATATCTATTAATAAAATAATGTCTAGCGAAATAACTGATACTATTTTAGATATTTTTACAACATTTGATATTTTAGAAGATAATATAGAAAAAATACAAAATAAGAGAAGATAGTTCAATTGTTTAGAAATTGAATTATAAATATTTTTATTATAAATTAAACGTTGATTTATAATAATCATGGCTCTCAAAAGACATCAAAAATTTTGGGAAAAAACCATTGAGGAATGGAATCAAAAATTTATTAATTTTATTAATTTAAATCCCGTTGAACCCAAATATTGGGATTGGTATGGTTTATCATATTCAAATTATGTTCCATTGCAATATATTAAAGAAAATTTAGATAAGTCATTGGATTGGTCTATGATTTCAGAAAATCCAAATATTACTATTGAATTTATTAGAGAATTTATTATCAAACCATTACATTGGACTCAAATATCAGCTAACCCAGCTATTACAATGAAGATAATTAAAGAAAATCCAGATTTACCTTGGTGTCAGGGAGGATATTCTTGTAATCCAAATATTACAATAAAAATAATTAAAGAAAATCCAGATTTACCTTGGGTTTGGAAATTACTTTCTATCAATGAGAGTATTACAATGAAAGAAATTTGCGATAATCCATTTTTACCATGGGATTGGTATGAAATATCATGTTATCGAAATATGACCATGGATGAAATTAAAAATAATTTTAAAAGATTTCCCAGTTTAAATGGAATTTCAAAAAATCCAAATTTAAGCTTAGAGTTTGTTAGAAAAAATATCAAAAAACCATGGGTATGGTGGCATATTTCAGATCATCCAAAACTTACCATAGAATTTATTAAAGAATTTTTCGATAAACCATGGCATTGGTATAATATATCTAAAAATCCCGCTATTACCCTTAAAATGATTAAAGAAAATTCGGTTTTTCCTTGGGATTGGAGAGGTATTTGTCTTAATCCAAATATTACCATAGAATTTATTAAAGAAAATTTGGACAAAGAATTAGTATGGTATAATATTTCAAGAAATCCTGGTATTACCATGAAAATGATTAAAGAAAATCCTAAATTTCCTTGGATTGGTTCTGGTATCTCAAAAAACCCAAATCTTAACATTGAATTTGTTAAAGATAGTCCAGATAATTTATTGTTTTGGTGTGAAATATCATATCATGAAAATATTAATATGAAAGCTATTGAAGAAAATTTAGATTTACCATGGGAATGGGAAGGGATATATCACAATCAATTTAAAGATGATAAAAAGAATTTTATAGAGAAAAAATGCAGAGAATATATGGCTGCATATAAAATACAAGAATTTTGTAAAAAATGCTATTTTAGTCCTTATACCAAGATAGGTAAAAAGCGATTAATGAAGAGTTACGATGCTTTATTTGAATGAAATTGATTTATAAATATTTATGAGTATATTTATAAATTAAGTCAAGATGTATATTAAAGCAGGAGAAGAAAAACCTTTTAAAGCCACCTTTGCTTTGGATTTTGAAGAATGGGATAAGACCGTAACAAAATTTCCATTGAAATGTAAATGTTCTAATTTTTTTGTTTCTGAATTAGATAGATATTGCAATTTTGAAGCTGACTTCATTAATCAAGAAAAGATAAGATGTACTATTGATGATAAAAATTATGAAATATCACTATTGGATGATAAATATCAAGGTGTTATTGATTATTTTTATATCAATCCTGATAATAAAAAAGATTTTATTGAATATTGTGTGATGATGATTAAAAAAAGAGAAGCTATTTATTTTGAAACTGGAATGGAACCCGATGGCTATGCAAATACTTATTATGATATATTTTTAGATATTTTATTAGATGATTTTCCATTTGATGAATATAATTTAAACGCTTTTTGTAGCGATTATTGTGATATTCTTGATGTATATTATAAAACTATTAATATTAGAAAAGTAGATAAAGAAAAAGGCATTAACCCGGGGCCTCATAAACTAGAATTTCCCTCGATGCCGAATACTAGTAAATTTTTAATGAGTAAAATTAATTTTCTATCTAATCAAAAATCTTAAATTTTTCTGTACTACCCCTCTAGCGAAAATGGTAAAAATGAACGAGTTGGATTAAAATGGAAAAAACAACACTTTTTTTCTCATAACTTATTAATTAAAATTATATAATTTTAATTAATTTTTATTTTTTACTACTATAAAATGTCGAATGTTAAAAATATTTCCAAAGATAGTTATGTATGGGGACATGCCGGTGTTATTATTTACCATTCTCTCACAGCTATTATTTTAATATTTTCACAATATGTTAAAAAAATTTTAGGTTTCAGCTCCAGATCAGTAGTTATAACTTTAGCTATTATCTTGCTAATTGTATCCCTTTTTGCTATCTGGCCTATTTCTAAGGATTATGATAGAATAATAATCGAATAAATTTTTAGACTTATTAATTAAATTAAGATTAATAAGTCTAAGATCTTGTATGTAGACAATTCCGCATGGTTTAACTTTTCAGTCTTGAATTTCGAGGGATCCGGCGGGTTTTCCCCGATATCCCATAAAGTCTTACCGAGGTCTTAATATGCCCCTTTCCTGCTTTATAGGATCAATTACTGAATACTATTTTTCAATTTTCAATTTTTGAATATATTTCATTTTTTATTGATTTAATAAATTCATCAGAAGTTTGATCTAAATTATAATTTTTACCTAATATCTTATATTCAAAATTATAATTTTTCTTAGAAAATATTAAATCAATATATTTATTATTTAAAATATTTTGAATTTTTGTTTCCTCTAATTTATATTTTTTTACAATAATTATATCAGATTTTGTTTCCTTAAGAATATTAAATAATCCAGTACCTTTAAAATGTTTTCTGAAAAAAATGATTAAATTTTCTCCTTTATTAAGTAATTCTATAGATTTTTTAACAATATTACCTTTTTTCAAAGATAATATATTATGTTTTACCGGGGAAATATTGCTTTCAAAAAAAGCATTCATTCCGCTGTCAGAAATAAATGAATATTTATTTTTACTATTTTTCAATTGATCAAACATAAATACTACATCTGGTACGGCATTATCATCATGTTGAACTATAAATACATTGCCTTTTTTATCTATATCTTTAAATTTAATTTCGCTAATGACATTATATTTTAGATTAACTAATTTATCAGGATGATAAATCCATAATATATAAAAATAAATGTATAAAAATACTATTGATAATAATATTGTAATGAATATATATAAAATCATTTTATAGATTTTTTATTTATAAATTTTTATCTTTTAAATTTTCAATATAAGTAGGAGTTAAATCTTTATTCTCATTCCAATTAATTTGTTCTTTTTCTTGACGAGAAAGAGTAATATTTACTTTCAAAAAATGTTTACAACCAAAAAAGCCTCGATAAGCACTTAGTGGCGAAGGATGAGCACATGTAAAAACTTCGCGACTGTGAATATGCTCGGCTAATTTTTCACAATTTTTACCCCATAATAAATGAATACAATTCTCTACACTTTCATTAATAATATTAATAAGAATATTAGTAAACCTGTTCCATAAGTTTAAATAACATTTTGGGTCTTTGGGACAATAGGTAAGCGAGGAATTCATAAATAAAATTCCCTGTTCCGCTAACCAAGTTAAATCGCCATGTTTAGGAGGTTGAAACATAGGAAAATTATCTTTCAGTTCTTTATAAATATTTTCTAAACTTTTAGGGACGTCATCATCTTTACGTACTCCAAAACTATATCCTTGGGCACGAGGAGTACCATCATCTAAAAGTGTAGGATAAGGATCTTGGCCCCAAATAACTACCTTAACTTTATGCAAAGGGGTCATTTCCAAAGCTTTGAATAAATTTTCTTTTTTAGGATAATATGGTCCATATTGTTCTTCTTTTTTACTAATAATATTACTAATATTTTTTATAGCTCCTTTATAAGGAGTTAATTTTTCACTCCAACCAGGGTAATCTTTCTCGTAAAGTAATTGATAGACACTCATGATTTTTTCTTACTTTGATATTAAAATAATTTCATTTTCATTTAAAATGGCTAATATAAATATAATAGAAGATAGGCTTTTTTTTTATTTTTTGGTATCATTATCGTAAAAATATTTTCTTTAAACGAAATAAAATTTAGATGTCGCGTGCTTTTGAAGTAATCGATTTTTTCAATTATATCGGTAAAGTAAAGGAAGGACAAACATTATTTATTAAAAAAAGAAAATATGTAACTAGATGTAATTTATGGTATAAATTTTTAAGAAAATGTTATAAAGAAGATATAAATTATCAAGAAGAAATAATTAATTCTCATTTAAATTTATATCGTAGAATAATGGATCAAGATTTGGAAATACCTTATATTATTAATAATTTAAACAGATCCTTAATTAATTTAAAAAAAGGTATTACTACTTTATTTAAAACTTATAATGAACCAGAAGGATTACAAATTTTATTAAGATCTATAAATTATAAAATAAACAGATATATTTATAATATCTATTAAAATGTCTATTGTTTGTAATATATGTGAAAATTTTAATATTTCTAAATTAGTTTGTAGTTGTAAAAATAACAAAGAAAATGATAATATTATTCATTCTGACGAAGTAGAATTTTCTTTACTTCATTCTGAGAAAAGAAAATTTGATGATTTAATACCTAGTAACGATAATTACCTTTTTTTTAAAATTAATAAAGATGAAACTATTATTTCTGCTTCTGGTGATGCTTTTATAGAAATGCCTCTTACTGAAGAAGAAATATTAAATATAAAATTAAAAAATATTAAAGTTTATACTATCTTTTTTCAAGATTATGTTCGACCTCTTTTTCTCAATAGTATTGAAAAAGGCGAAGCTTATCAATTTCAGTTTAAAACTAACATTACTGATAAAAAATTAATATGCAGTATTTATCCTTGTTCTATGCCAGGGACGATATCTTCTTGTGATATAGTTATTCGTTATAATCACGGTACTATTGAAAGGGGGAGATTAAGTGAATTTGCTATTAAACCAGAAGGAGGAGGAGAGAAAGTAGAAATTTTACATTAAATTATATTCTAAATATTCTATTATATCACTTCTGATGTAATATTTTCTTAAAATTGTAAAAACACTATTAAAATTATTATTTTTACATTCTTTTATATCTTTTTCCAAATCTTCTAATTCATCCTTCAACCATAAATTAGACCATATATTATTTAATTTTTTATTATTTTTAACAGTATGGTAAAAATAATTTTCTATCATTAAACTTACTATGAAACAAATTATATCAAAGGATTGATACATAATAGTAGCTCCGTAATGTCTTCTAAAATAAAGAAATTTATCTGCTTCTTTACCTAATAAATAATACATAATTTTGCCATTCTCAAAATCATTTCTACTATGATAAAAAATTTTTTTATTTCTTTTCTCTATTCCATCCCAATCAACAAACCAATTTTCTACTAAATTAGTATATTCGCGATTTTCTTTCTTATAATAAGAAAATCTAGCCCAATTATCTTCTTTACTTTGATACATACTTATAGCTGAAAATCTGGAGGGTAAAATATATAATTTAATAGGAGATATAAATTCTTTTTCTAAAAAAGTAAAATTATTTACCTCATAGTTAATTTTTATAAATTCTATATTAGCTTCATTATGACAGAAATAAAATTTTTCATAAAAAAGAAAGAAAATAAGAATTTGTTTTATTATATCTTCAACTATATTAGCACTTAAATAATTATTTTTTTTCTTTCTAGCTGTTGGTGAAAGTTGAGTAACAAAAGAAGGATTTTCTAATAAATCTTTTAAATTTTCTACTTCATAAGAAAAATTTAAAAGGCTAATTTTTTCACGACAAATACTGAAATTTAAAAATTTTAAGGGGGTGGGAAAATTTTTAGCTTTAGCTATAATTTTTAAAATTATACTAACTATAGCTAAAGCTAAAAATTTATTTCTAATTTGATAATAATATATATTATCAATTTGATAATAATCACTTATAAATTTATTAATTTGTTTATTTATTAATTGATTAATATTTTCATTATTATATTCTATTTCAAAATTAGAATAATTATATCTATTAAATAAAATTTTTTCTCCTTTTCTTTTACCAAATTTTATTTCAAAAATATCATTATCAGAAAGAATATCATGATCTAAAAAACTAGCTATTTCTTGACATTTTTTACATTTTTGATATCGAGTTAAATAGTTACTATCTCTTAAAGACAAGGATAAACAATTATTATCTTTATTATTAATTTTTATCTTTTGGCCAATATTATTTCTTAAAAAATAGTAAAAATTTTCTATATCTTGATACCAATTATTAATAATAAAATCACAACTAGACATTTTATTTGATTAAATGCTTTTGCACAAATATTTCATAATCGTTTTTTCGTGGACAAGAAACAGGTGTCATTTTCTCTATATCATAAACCTTATAATAATCTAATATTTTATCTTTTTGACAATATTTTTTGGGAATAGCAAAAGTAGTATTACTTCCATTTTTTACCATAAATACGATAGTGGAACTATTTTGGATAACAAAATATTTAGCTCCACTTCTATCATAAGCTAATAAAACAGTGGGTACGATTAAATTTTTACCTTTTTCTTTCCAAATATCAGCAATTTCTTTTAATTCTTTCTTTTCCATTTTTAAAAGAATTAAAAGATTAAAATGTCTATCTATTTATATAGTCAAGCCATTAATGAAAAAGTGAAAGAGAAGATCATTAACTTAGACAGAGTAGATGTAGTAGCTTCTGCTTTCAAAAAAGGAGAGAAAATAGAATTATTTTTTAATAATTATAATGAAGATAATTTGATTAAATTTTGTAGAAATAAAAATCATGAAAATATAATAGTACATCCATATTTTTGGAACCATGAATATTGTTATTTAAGTATGATAAATCAACAAGAAAAAATATATAATTTAACTGACCCTAATACTATTTTGATAAATATTAATTATTTTTCAGCTGGTCAATTAGTTATGATAATTATCTTTTTCAATATTATTAATATTACTTATTGTTTGGATAATATCGAAGAATATCAAAATTATCTAGATCGTCTTAATATAGATAAAAATACTTTTGCTCAATTCCTTATTAATAATAAATTTAATTTCCCTCTTACTGAAAATTATCATTTATTAATTAAAAGAATTTTTAGTAATTATAATATAGTTGATTATATTTTTCAAACTAATTATAATTATGAACAAATAGCTATTATTTTAAATGATTTTGATTATGGAAGTTTAAATATTCTAAGTAGTTATATTTTTGATTCAAACTTGGATGATAAAGCTAAATTATGTTTATGTCAAGCATTATTAAATAATTATAATGATAGTATCGATACTAGTAAAGAAATATTATTAAGTATGAAAAATTTTAAACCTTATTTAATTTATTATTTATATACTATGCATATAACAGATGATTTAATTAATAATTATTTTTATACTTGGAAAATGGTTTTGGATAACGGTGGAGCAGAAAAAATAAGGATATTAGATGATAATAAATTAAACGATAAAGTTAAGCAGAGATATGAAGTAATAAAAGATAATTTTAATTTGTAAATAAAATGGATCGCATTTTATTTAAACCTCCTGATACCATCAGTAGGAGTGTAGGCGCAGTTTCTGCTATATCTTTTTTGGGCGCTCTTTTAGGTGGTGCTTATGGATATAGTATACATAAGAAAAAAATAGATAGTAATATATTTACTATTTCTCAAGCCCTAGCTTTTGGCAATCAATATATTATGGTTATATTTTTTACTCTAGCTTTCATGGGTATTATTTTTCTTAATTTTTATCGTAGTCCTAGAAAATTATTAATTGCTAGAATAATATTATTACTTTTTGTCTATGGCTTCTTAATATCTATTATTTGGATTACTACTTATAATAATGAAAAATTACATTATAGTTTTGCTGGTATTATCTTTTTAAGTAATCTTATTTATATTTCTATTTTGACCTATGTTTATCAAAAATATTTAAAAGATAAAGCTAAATATAAAACCTATTTATTAGATCTTAATTTAATGTTTGCTTTTGCTGCATTTATTATTTTATTAGTTTTTGGTGTTTTTGAGTCCGACAAGAGAACCAATTTGGATGATGCTATTTTTGCTTCTACTGAAAATTTTAATGTTTTAGTAACAGCTACTACTTTAATATTTTTGGGCTTTATTTAAATCCCAGAATAACTTTATTACCTTTGATAATAGGTCTATTTGGCTGAGTAGCCATTTCGGGGGTGTTATTACTATTGGCGTTTTGAGGAAATTTTCCGCTAGAAGAAGAATAAGCATCATTAGTAGCATTATTAGTAGTAGTAGTAGTACCCCCGCAGAATAAAAGTCCCTGGGCTTGAACATAATTACCAAAATTATCAGGTGTAACACCAGAATAAATACCATCAGTAGCAAAAATATTTTTACCTTTGTATAAATAAGTAGGTGTGGAAGTACTTTTGATTTCACCATTAACACTAAAACTATTTTGCTGGTAACTTTGTTTATTTTGCTGACCTTTGCCGGGATCAGCCGGGGTCCCAGCATAACAAAAAGGCACACCACAATTATCCTTATAAGGTGTTTCGCCATCTATTACTTTACAAGGAGATATACCAGATGTTATACCTAAATTTTCATGCCTAACGTATAATTTGACAGCATCGTTATAGTAAACATCTCCGTCATTTTTTGAGGAGGGGTCTCCGCAAATAAATTGACTAGCATAACTAGGATCAATACACCTTCTATGTCCACTATTACCAGATGAAGCGCCAAATCTAGATATTTTAATAGCATTTTGATAATAATTCATGACAGTACTATGTGTAGGATCATTTTGTTGTCCCGAAATAGGTGCTAGATTTAAAGTAGTAGTACTAGCAATATCAATTAAAGAACTAGGTCCTGTTTCACTACTATATATACTAACACCAGTAAAAGTATTATCTAAACTATAAGTCAGAATATTATCTCCGTGATTAATCAAATCATTATTATTATCTAGATAACTGCTAGTACCATTAAAAGCTAAGGAAAATAAAGCTGCAATATTATGTGTATTAGCAGTATTCCAGCAAGCACCATTATTATCAAAATAATGATAAAGATAAATACTAGTTCCTGTGGAAGAATAGTTTAGATAACCTGCGCATAATCCAAGATAACTAATTACTCCAGCTGGTAAGGCACTGGAAGGTCCCAAATAGACATTAAAAACTTGTTCAGAAATACCCCCACTACTATTATAATATTGAAATGTAATATCCTGGTCTGTTAAACTATTGGAATATTTACCTATGGTAAAATTAACCTGACTATTTTGTATAGAAGAAGGGTTATGGCAGGAAATATCAGGATAGCAATATCTATCTGATTTTTCTGGCGAATAGCGTATACTACTATTTTCCTTTTCTGCATTATAAGCCAAAAAAGCGAAAACTAATAATAAAATAAAAAGTATAAAGTTAACTATTAGATTATATTTTATAATCTCTATACCATCAATCATTTTAATTTAATTTAAATTAAATTAAAATAATTTTAGACTGTGCATATTTTTTTCCCACTAGGTTCTACATGAAAACCTTTCCCTCCACAGGGCGGATCTTTGATATTTTGATTACTAGGACAATAAAAAGTAGGACAGGTATGAGAAGCTTTATGTAATAAACGATTATTATCAAAGCAATAATAAATATAAGCACTTAAAAATCCTATAACACCAATAATCAAAAAACTAGTAATAATTTTGTCAAAATATAAAGTATTATGGTAACGATAATACATTCTAGCCGTGGGAGTACTAACAGGTATTTGCTGATTATCTACTATAATAATAGGTCTCTCGATAGGGCCAGTATTTACTGGTTGTGCACTCTCTTTGATTATTTTATTCTTATTTTTTTTATTAGTAGACATTATTTTTAATATTTATAAAAATGATTAATTCTGAATTACATAATTTTATAGAAGATTATGTTTGTCAAGATAATAATGATATTCAATGGAGTACAGCTTGTCGTTATGAATTTAATGAATTAATTAGTCGCAGTGACAAGGCTGAAAAGAAAGGAAGATTTTTTCATCATCAAGAATTATTTTTACGTTATCTGAGACAATATAATAAAATATTTAATATTCAAGGAACCGGTACTGGCAAATCAGGTACTATTATTAATGTAGCTGAATTTTATAAATCTCATTCCGAAGGTATTAAAAGAGTATATGTTTTACAACCCGGACCACCAACGGTAAAAGAATTCAAAAAACAAATTGTTAAACTTTCTGATCCCCGAGAATATACCAGTTTAAAATTAAGAAGTGCTACTACGGAAAGAAGTAAAAAGAATAATCTTAATCGGTTAATTAACGAATGGTATTCAGTAGAAACTTATCAACAATTTGCCAAGCGCAGATATAATGACGATACGATTAAAGAAGAATATTCTGATTGTATTATCTTTATGGATGAAGCTCATAAGTTAAGAAATTTAGATGATGGCAAAGGGGGTTATATGTCAGAAGAAGAAACTAATAATTTATATAAATTTTTATGGCGGGTTACACATTTGGCGGAAAGAAGTAAAATTATTATTTCCAGTGCCACACCTATGATTAATGAAACCAGAGATTTTGCTATTTTGGCTAATTTGTTATTACCTATGAATTTTCAATTACCAGTAGATATTACTAATGACTTTTATGATCGTATTACTTTAGCTCAATTAGAAGTTTTTTTACGAGGTCAAATTACTTTTATTAAATTTCTAGAGTCTGATATTAAAGTAATAGATAAAGGAGAAGTTTTTGAAAATTATGAACATAAGATATTAATGCCTAAAAACACTAATATTAAAGGTGAACCTCTAATACCACTAAAAAGAAAAATAGAAAAAAATGAAATTATTGATTATGAAATTCCAAAAGAGAAAAAACAACCTTTAGTAGAAGCTAGTTATAAAAAATATAATTCTCAGATGAAAATTATTAATTTGGTTATGAAAGAAACACAATTAGAAACTTATCTTAAAACTATTAATGATACAGCTAATTTTTCATCTAGTCAAAAACAATCTAGTGTTTTTGTTTTCCCTAATGGTCAATTTGGTAATGAAGGATTTAGAAATTATGTAGAAAAAGACGAATATGGCAATTATCAATTTAGAAAAAAAGTAACTTTTCGTGACAAAGATAAACGCTTAATAAGTACTAAACCATTACCGGTTTATTTTAATATTGATAACGAGGAAAATTTAAAAGCTAGTTTAGATAACTTAGAAACATTTAGTTGTAAATTTAAATTTTATCTTGAAAAGGAATTAGTGGCAAGTAGAAGGGAAAAACCAGGTAATAGTTTTTGCTATATTGAATTTGTAGAAAGCAGTGGTGCTATCTTATTGGGTATGATTTTGCGTCTTTTTGGTTTTAGTGAATTTGTAACTACAGTTGATCCTTTCAATATTAGAACTGGTAAATTAGAAAATTTAGAAAAAAAGAAAAGATTTGCTCTCATCACCGGACAGAGTAAAAACATAGAAACTACTCTAAAATTATTTAATAGTCCTGAAAATAAACATGGTGAATATATTCAAATAATTATAGCTTCTAAATTAGCGCGAGATGGTATTAATATTTTTAATGTTTTAAGAGGTTATATTATGACACCGGGTTGGCATGAAGCGGGAATGTATCAAGCTTTAAGTCGTTTTATTCGAGCTGATAGTCACGTGCTTTTAGCCGACGAAAGTAACAAAAAAATAAATGTAGAAGTTTTTCGCCTAGCAGCCGTTAGACCAAATGAAGAAGAAATTTTATACAAAAAAGGACTTAGTAAATGCTCTATTGATATTAAAAATTATTTAAATTCGGAAGAGAAAAATATTAAAAATAAACGCATTATTAGATTTATGAAACAAATTGCTTTTGATGCTTATATTAATTATGATAGAAATACTAGTGCTGATATCGAGTCTTATACTAGTCAAAGTGATTACGGGCCTAGATTTTTTAAGATTTGGAAAGCAGCAGGTTTACCCAATAACGATGAAAGAGAAGGTATGGCACGAAACCAGGGTCCAAATGAAGAAGAATATATTTATAATACTTATAATTTATTTTACTCCACCAAGGATATTATTAAAGTAAAAAATAAAATAATAGATATATTACAAATAAAGAATTATATTTCTCTTGATCATCTAGAGAGAGAATTAATTAAGGCCAAAATACCTTTCTCTGCTTATATTATATATCAAGCTATTTATGAGTTGGTTTATAATAATGAAACTATTTCTAATTATCAAAATACTTTATTATATCGACTTTTTCTTAATGGTGATATTATTTATATGAAGAGAGAAAATTTAGTAAAGAATAATAGATTAAGTACAGAAAATGATATTTATTTTACTAAATCTTATCCAATGATAGAAAAAAGTGTAGATGTTAGCGAAGAGACAGAAAATTATGAAAGAATGGTTTCTTATCTTCAGGATAAGACGGAAAAAGAAATTACTGATTATTATATAGCTAGACAAAATTATAATCTTTTTAAAAGATTGTTAGAGGATAGTTTAATAGCTCTTAAAAATAACAATTTAACAGAATTAAATAAACGTATTCTTAAATTATTAGATAATTATTATTTAGTTACTGATAAACCAATAGCTTATTTAGAAGCAGCTCAAGAGGCTTTAACTACTATAACTCAAGGTCAAGGTAGAAAAAGATTAGCTGGTAGTGAAGCTGGTTTGAAAAAATTAGATTTAGATAAAGTGGAAAATAAAGTGGAAAATATAAAACAATATGTTCATTTTTATAAAGCTAGTGAAAAAACAGCTTTTGCTATTACTAGTATTTTAGAAAGTAATCAACGTTCTATTAGAATATTGGAGGATAATGATTTTAAAGATGCTACACCAGATCAAAATTTCGTTTATAATTATCTATTTAACAAAAAATATGATATTATAATGAAAAAATTTAGAGAGGCTGCTTATTATGGAACTTATATTTTACGAGGAGGTGAAGATAAAAAATACGTCTCTGAAAGAGAGAAAGAATTTTTCCGTATAGTAGATAATAGTAATCCTCGCAGCAAGGGTATTGTCTGTTTAACAGTCAATACTAAACAAATTGATAAAATTCTTAAATATTTAGATAAAGATAAAAAATATGAAAAATTTTATACAGCTAAGAAACCAGAATTATGTAATATGCTAAAAAAATTATTTAAAGAGAATAATTTAATGTTTGAGTCATTCTAATGTACTATTAATTAATACATTACCATCAAATAGAACCTGTTATAAACTTTAAATAAATTCAGCATCAGGATCTATTTCTGCTAATTCATTAGCACCGTGAGTTACATTACGATAATGTGACATATCCCACCAATTTAATAATCTAGGATGAAAAATTCCATAAAAAGTAGCATTCATACAAGGAAAGCCGTCATACAAACAATTATAACAAATATTTTCAAAACAAGTCTCATAAACTATATAGCGCATACGATTCCAGTTAAGTCTTTTATAAAATAAGCTTCGATCTAAATCACTATAACCGTGTTGAAAAGCTCCTATATCGGAAGAGTTAAAAAGTAATTTATCACTAGGATTTATCCAAATAGGTTTATGAATTTTTATTTCTTTTAATATATACATACTCCAAAAAGATTCCCATATTTTTCTTTCCATCTCTTCAGGTAATTGGGGAAACATAATTATGAATTTTAATAAATTTATATTTAAAAATGTCTAATGCTATTATTTCTGTTTCAGATAAAAAAGGTCTAGATATTCTAGTTCCTCATTTAGAAAAAAATAATTATACTATTTATAGTACTGGTAGTACTTATAAACATATAGCCTCTCTTATCAGCAACACTAGTAAGTTGTGTCTTATTTCCGAATTTACTAAATCACCAGAAATTTGCGAAGGAAGAGTAAAAACATTACATCCTAAAATTTTTGGAGGTATTTTAGGAGATCGAGAAAAAATGAGCCATTATAGTGATATTTGTAGTATAAATGGTGTCTTCTTTGATTTAGTAGTAGTAAATTTATATCCTTTTCAAAAAAAATATAATGAAACAGAAGATGAAAATATTTTATTGGAAAATATAGATATCGGAGGTCATTCTTTAATTAGAGCAGCCATTAAAAATTATAAATATGTTTCTGTTTTAACTTCTCCCTATGATTATCTAGATTATATTTCTGGTATTCTAAATAATAAAAATTTAGCTTCTATAGCTATTAGACATATTTTGGAATATGATAATGCTATTAATAGTTGGTTTAATGATGAATTTATTAATACTTATTCAATTGAAAAAAGTATGAAATATGGTCTAAATCCTTATATGAAACCGAGTAATATTTTGAGTAAAAATAATAAAGCTCCACTTTTCGAAATTATTAATGGTCAACCAAGTTATATTAATATGTTAGATTGTGAAAATGCTATTAAATTAGTATTGGAAGCATCCAATGCATTAGGGGGAAATTTTTGTGCTAGTTTTAAACATACTTCTCCAGCAGGCGTAGGAAAAACTTTTATAGAAGCACGTAATATTGACCCCAAGTCTTCCTTTGGAGATATTATAGGTTTTTCCGGCACAGTAGATGAAGAAATGGCAAGAGAAATTAAAAAAATAGTTAGCGATGGTATCATTGCTTATGATTATTCTCAAAAAGCTATTGAGATATTAAAAGAGAAAAAGAAAGGTAATTATCTTGTTATGAAACAACAAAATTTGGATTATGGAATGCAAATGAGAGATGTTAATGGTGTTACTTTAATGCAGCCTAGTAATCATTCTATTTATGTTTGTGAAGATGAAAAAATACCCCTAGATATTAGACGAGATATTAGCTTGGGATACATAACTTTAAAATATACTCAATCTAATAGTGTCTGTTTTGTTTATGATGGTAAAGTTATAGGTATTGGAGCTGGTCAACAAAATAGAGTAGATTGTGTTAAAATAGCTGGTGAAAAAGCTATCGATTGGATGGATCGTAATAATGTAATTTTGAAGCAAAATTTAATCTTAGTATCGGATGCTTTTTTTCCATTTAAAGATAATGTAGAAGTAGCTCGTAATTATGGAGTTTCTTACATTGTTCAACCAGGTGGATCTATTAGAGATGATGAAATAATAGCCAGGGCTAAAGAATTAGGTATAAAAATGATATTAAATAATATGCGGGTTTTTACCCATTAACATTTTAAATATTATGATATTTAAAATGTATTTTTATCTATATAGGTTTAAATATGACTATTAGTTATATATTGAAAACAACCTTATTAAAAGATATGCCTAATATTTCTTAATTTCTGACTGCTAAATCAAAAGCAACCGCGTCGGCGGTAGTGCCAAAAGGATAACTAGTACCATTTGTCATTTTAGTTACATCCCAGCTAATCCCATTGGTACTAGTAATTATAGTACCTGTTTCTACACCTAAATCATTACCTCCTGTTGCAAACCATAAATTTAAATTATTACTATAATTAACTGTTAAACCATTAACATTTGATTTGAAAGGAAAAGAAATACCATTACTCATACTACCTGCTTGCCAAGAGATACCATTTGTACTAAATGCTATATTTTCTTCCTCGGATCCTCCGTTACTACCCGTGGCAATATAAGCGTCTTTTTCAGAACTATAAATAATATCATAACAACCCCGGGCAAAGAAACTTCCGCCTTCTAAAGTAGCATTTCTAACAACCCAGCTAATTCCGTCGTTGGATATTAATAGATTATTATCATTGTTTACTCTACCTACAGCTAACCAAAGATCATTATCACTGTCATAAGAAACATTTAAACCAGCCGAATTATCGGAAGATATAAAAGGACTAGTTCCGTCTGACATAAGTGCTCTTTGCCAGCTAATTCCATTATCTGAATATAAAATATTACCTATATTTCCGTCTGCTTTACCAACGGCTACCCATCTATTATTTCCATAAGCTATACCCTTGGCGCCGTCTAATGTAGCTGCACCAGGGAAAGTGCTTTGACCCGGGCTTAGCATTTCAGCTACATACCAACTAATGCCATCAGTAGAATATAAAATATTTTCATTATTTTCGTCTTTACCAACGGCTACCCATTTATCTTTACCATAAGCTACTTTATTACCTCTTTCTCTGACATCACTTGGTCCACCATTATAAAAAATACTCATTCCGTCATTTCTATTAGCTTCTTTCCAATTAATACCGTTATTAGAATAAAGAATATTTACATCTGTATTTCTATTCCATCCAGTAGCTACCCATTTATTATTTCCAAAATTAACACCCCCGTTGGAATAAAAACCATTAGCTACTTTATAATTAAAACTAGATCCTGTACTTTCATTCCATTTTTTACCATCATAACTATATAATAAAGTTGGACCATTGGTAGGATTATTAGGTAAAACGGTAGGGAAACCAACAGCTACTGCCTGAACTACTTGCTCAGTACTACTATCTTCTTCTTTCAAAGCGATTAAAATAATTGTCACAATAACTGCAACTACTACTATCATTACTAATGAACCAATAAATAAATTACCATTAGTTTCTGCCATTTTAATTGCTATTTAAATCTTGTTTTAATCTGAAAATTTCTAATATATTTTTATCACTAGGTAATATTTGTACAGGAGCTACAGGAGGTTGTAAATAAAAAATAATATTTAATAATAATTTAACATACCAAGAGTTATAAAAAATAAAACTTTGTTGTAAATATTCTTTACCACCTAAAGCTTCTTGTTGCTTTTTCAATTCAGTAATAAAATCAGCCATACTCCAAGCGTATTTGGGATTAACCCAGCCTACTTTACTAGTGTCAAAGATTAAATAAAAATCTTTATGTTCTTTATACAAATTTCTCCATTGTTGAATAAAATCTTCAAAACCCTCGTCGTCAAGCGAGGGTCCTAATTCAACAAAAACAGTAGGAAAAGAGGTGGTGTCAAAAGTAGCCCACTTCATTTTTTAAATTTTAATTATTTAAATTAAAATTTTAATTTCAACTTTTAACTAGTAAATAATCTTTAATAATACGTTTCTCTTCTAGATTTTCACAAATATATTTATTAAAATCTACTTCGGGATGTTTAAAAAATTCTTTTAATAACATCATTACTCCCAAATAATTAGAATAAGCTTCTTTTTTATGGGTAGGAGAACATTGTCTAATTTTAGTGGTTTCATGGATAGAAAATCGATGTTTATATTCTTTATTACAGTGATTTAATCCTGATTTTCTCTCTTCTATATCAAAACAAATATTAACTCCTTCTGAGGTCCAATTATGGTATTCTACTGCAATACCTTTATTAGCCAAAAAAGGAGCTAAGCGATGAAGTGGCATACGAAAATTTCTTTTTTCGATTGGACTAATATGATAAACACTATTATAAATAGTAAAATTATTGCATTCTAATTCATCATTACAAATAACAACAGGATCTAATAACTGAGATATTTTTTCTAAATATAATTTCATATCATCTTGATCTTCAATAAAAAGAGAACAAAAATTTAAAAAAGAAGAATTTATATCTTCTGTACTATTTTTTATTTTTTGAGATAAAGTTTGACAATTATCATTATTTATATTTTTTGTTAACCACTCTATATTTTTTATTTTTTCTTCTTTATCTATTAAATTTATTTCATCTAATAAATTTTTTAAATTAACTATATGTTGTGTCATTAATTTAAAAACTTTTTCACCATCTTCCAAACTATTAGTACCTACACTAGTAATACTAGTACTGGAAATTTTAAGATGAATATTTTTATGATTATATTGCATATCAGCGGAAATCATATTATTCATAGCCCCGGTACGCATACCTCTTCTGGTTTTTTTATAACACATAGAAACTATACATCCTTCTGGGCCAAAATATTTAATACTTTCTCTGGAACCAGAAACTAAATGTTGTCTTTTACCATCTTTATCAAAAATATTTTTAATAGGTATCCAATCAGCGATATTTTTGATATCTACTGAAATATTAAAACTTCCTGCTATGGTAATAGTGGAAGGTTTAAAATCTTCTTCGTTCAATATATTTATCTCCATTTTTCATCAAAATTTATATTTGTTGAAACAATTTTAGTTTTTACCTTTTAATTTTTTCTTTTCCTTTAAGGAAAAATAAATAATTACTACAATAGCTACGAAAATAAGCACTACTGCTATTGCAATGAGTACTATGGAAGTGACGCGAAGAGCGTCATTTTTATCATTTTCATGAGCAGTATTACCGGCATTTACACCAGCATTAGCTAAGCCAAATTTAGTAGTACAGTCACTTTTTTTACAATCATTACCATTATTATCATAAAAATAGATACTTTTATAAGTAATATCTAAATTAGGAAAAGCTGCTTTTTCGGGATAACAAACATAGATATATCTAGTACTAGAGAATTCATTATTTTCATAACCAATATAATAAGGTATATAATTAGCTTTGGGGCAACTAACATTAGTGGCACTGATGGTAGGTAACAATTCTGTATTATCAGCAATGGCTCCTTGATGAATGGTATTTTCGTGGTTATAAAAAGCATTAAAAAGAATAAGGTCAGTGTTAGCAGTATCATATAGATCTGGGAATTTATTTTTGAATTCTACATCTCCAGATACTTGGTCCAAATATTCACTGTAATCACATACATCATTTGTGGCTTGATTATTTAATTCTTTCAAATAATTAGTAGCTGAATTAAATGTCCCTTGGGTAGGATTTTTTTGAGCTATAAAGCTGGGATCATAATGAGTGATATGACAACAATGAAATCCTATACCTCTAGAATCGGAACTATAATTAGCATCAAATTGTTTATATTGTGGTATTGATTCATTCTTAGCATTAAAACAAAAACACCAAGGATCATTAAAATTACTTTCACAGTCCATTTTATATGAAGATATTAAATGGATAAATTAAATGTTTATTGAATATTTAATTGATTATTTAAGTTATTTTTTTACACCCATTGCTCTCAAACCGGCTCTAGCAGCTACACCTTTAAAACCTTTTATTTGTTTAGCGGATTCGTAATAAGAAGAAGGTAAAACTGGTGTAGAGGGAGCGTTAGTGGCTTGTTTATCATTAAATAAAGCTTCTGCTAATTCCCCGGTATCATCATTGCCAAAAGAAATTGATTCGGAATCTTTGCCATCAGCTGTTTTATGTTTTTTATGATGCTTCATAATCACACCTAAAGCTACTATTAAAAGTAATAATAGTAATATTGCCCCTATTCCTATACGTGTTATTTTTGCTGTTTGGTCATTAGTTTCATTATTGGAAATATAAGATTTAGCCATATTATCAATAACACAACTTGATTTATCAGAAGTACTATTAGCAGTAATTATTAAATTTCTAACTTTTGCATCTTTAATATTATTAATAATAGCTCCTTGGGTTACAGAATAATTTAAGCATAAACTATTCATTTGCTGAGTACTTTCATTGGTAATATCTTGATAATTATCTTGACTGATAGAGTCGCTGCCGCCAATGCGAGCTAATGCATCTAATGCAGTAAATAAACCAGCCATATCTGTTATTTGAGCACTTTGTTTATTAGTAAGAGTATTAATTAATTCGGAATCCAAACTGGCTTTTAAAATACAACTGGGTGAATTTAAAAGAGCTACTTCACTTTCTTCAATATTACCGTAAGTACCTCCGTCAATATTAGTAATGATAGTAGCGTCATTGGTAACATAATTAATACATTCTTCATTACTAATTTGTGAAATTTGAGTACTAACTTTTTGATAACTCGACTGATCGATACTTAAAGATAATCCCATTTTAAAAGATAAAATAATAAAAACCATGGATTTTAATTTAAACAGATACAAGAATAACATAAATATTAATACCCCGGAACAAGTAATCATTGAACTAGTTGCTTGTTGTGGAAAAACTATTAATCGTGAAAATTTGGAAAATCATCATGATAAAATCATTTCGTTTTTAGAAAACTATAGTTATGTTTTACCACCAGAAGTCAGTTATTATAGTAGCGATGATTATAATAAAATAGCTAATTTTGTTAGCGGAGAAAGTAGTCCCTGGCAAAAAGAAAATTTAATAAGAGCTAAACAACATATTATTGATTTTGATGAAAAATTAGAAATTTCCATACCTATTAGATATGGTCACAAAACCAATGACAATATCTTTAATTATGATATTATCATGCTTTATAATTATTGTTGTTCCAGAAATATAAAATTAGATAAAGAAGATACTATTGATACTATTGCTGAAAAAATAAAAAATAAAAAAGAAGAAGATGCTATTAGTGTAGAAGATTGTGTAGAAATTATAAAAGATAATGTAGAAGATTGTAATAAAATTGAATTATTACAAATGATGAAATTTTTGCATAGCAAAGAAAAAAAGGAAAAAGAAATAGTTATTAGTCCTCTTCCACAACCACAAATTATAGTAGAAGAAAAAAAGAAACGTCCTTTAAGTAGTATTGAGGATATTAAAAATAATATTAATATTAATTATATGATTTCTAGGTCTGATTTAGATGAAAATGAAGCTCTTGTTTATGCAGCTAAATTTTTAGCTCTTAATTTAAAAGACAGCGAAAATAGAGTAAAAGAATTAATGGAATATAATCGTTGCCGTATGGAAGATATTACTTATTCACCTATTTGTAATGATAAATTTGCTGAAAACTATCGAATTAATAATTATTATTATCGTTTAGAATATTTTTGGCACCCAGAAATAGCCGATCTTTATCCTCAGAAAAATATGAATATGTTGTTGAAAAATGAAGCCATGAAAAGCGATTTAGGCAAGGATGAATTAGATGCTAGTTTATGTTATAAAAATTTTTACATGGGCATTATTCCCGGCCAAGAAGATAAAGAAACTTTTATTTATAAAACTCCGGCTTTACAATTAGAAAAAAATAAAATTTTATCTTACGGTATTAGACAAGAAAATAATTTTTTATTATTGAGTATAGAAGAAATTATCAAACATTTTAAAAATCATAGAAGATTAGTAGATTTTGTCCAAACAGAAGAACAAATAAATGATCATGCTATTAAGAAATTAATCAGTATTTCTAAATTATTTTCTAATGAAGAAGATTATATGAATTTATTAGAATTAATAGATGATATTAAAAATAATAAATTAGAAGATAATAATCTATTAGAAGATTTTAAAAATAAATATTTATTTGCTAGTGATCAAATAGACAAAGTTTTCGAAGAAATATTTTTCTTAGCCATGTATATCAGAGGTTGGAAAATTAATAATATGTATGATTATCCTCTCCAAATTAATGATTGTTTAAGTTATACTGATTATGAAAGAAAAATAGAGGATAATGTGAGAAATAGTATTAAACGTATCAATCAATATGTAGATAATATTGCTGATAAAAGTATTAGTAAAATGATTAGACAATTACCACTTATGAAATATAATCGTAAAAATAAAGTATTTTATAATAGTGTTAATTTAGAAGAAGGCTTAACTATTTTCGAAAGAATAAAAATAATTAATGAAACTACGGATAATATATATGCTTGTTTAAAATTAAGCAGTAATCATTTAGCATCTAGTGCCTATTATTATTTAGATGTTTTAGCTTCTAAACAAATATTTAATTTAGATAAATTAGAGTTTATTCAATAGATATAATACCTACCACTTTGTTGTTTTATTCTTCTCATAATGGCTAAAATTTTATTTTTTTTGGCAGCCCAAATACCATCTATAAAATCGTTATTACATTTTTGGGTTTTTATTTTACTTAGATAACGAAGTACTTCAAATTCATTACCATGTACACAAATAACAGCTCGATCTTTTAAATCTTTGGAAGGATTTTCTTGATAAGATTTAGAAATATAAGAATCTCTTAAAGTAAGACAATAAAAATTATTATTATTGTTACGAAAAATATGTTTGATAGCGTCTTTTGGTTTTAGAAATAATTCTTCTAATAATTCCCTTTCGCAACCTTCGTCTATATTTTCGTTCTCTTTTTGGTGACCGCTAATACATATTTGACATTCTCCGGTTTCATATTTAACCCCTAAAATAAAGTTATTTTCGGGTACATATTTCTCTACTATTTCAATTAATCCATCTGGAATAAAATTAGTTATTCTTAACCGCTGATTAAGCATTAAAATATCTGCATTTAAATTACGTAAATAAACACTCATTTTTAGAAATAAATTTAACTAAAATTGAAATTTTTTAAATCGAAATATCTTTATATACCATTATGGAAAAAATTCCAGAAAAATATAAAAAATATTTAAATCCTAACGAGGATGATATTAATTATTTAATTAATTATTATTGGTGGCATAATTATATAGATGGGAATGTAAATTGTCCTCCACCCTTTAATTAATATTTAATATAAATTATATTAAATATATATTTTTATTAGGCCAGAGCCGGGTTTAGAAAATTAGAAGCCACACCATCGCCCGAATTAGAAAAAGATGCCCCTGATAATGAAGATTCAACCCAAGTTTTGCCATCAGTAGAATACATCAAACTACCATTACCGCCATCGTTCCCCGCTGCTACCCATAAAGGACTTCCATCAGATTGTTTCCCATAAGCCACTTCATTTCCAGAAGTAGAAAAAGTATCCCCCGAAGCCGAAGATTTGGTCCAACATATTCCATCAGTAGAATACATCAAACTACCATTACCGCCACCATCGTTCCCCGCTGCTACCCATAAAGGACTTCCATCAGATTGTTTCCCATAAGCCACTCTTCTGCCATTAGCAGAAAAAGTATCCCCCGATGCCGAAGAATCGGTCCAACATATTCCATCAGTAGAATACATCAAATTGCCATTAGGGTTTCCTCCTCCCCTTGTATCATTATCCCCTGCTGCTACCCATAAAGGACTTCCATCAGATTGTTTCCCATAAGCCACTCCGTTGCCAAAAGTAGAAAAAGTATCCCCCGAAGCCGAAGATTTGGTCCAACATATTCCATCAGTAGAATACATCAAACTACCATTACCGCCACCATCGTTCCCCGCTGCTACCCATAAAGGACTGGTTCCATTAGATTGTTTCCCATAAGCCACTGCAAGACCCTCACTAGAAAAAGTATCCCCCGATGCCGAAGATTTGGTCCAACATATTCCATCAGTAGAATACATCAAACTACCATTACCGCCATCATCGTTCCCTGTCGCTACCCATAAAGGACTTCCATCAGATTGTTTCCCATAAGCCACTCCTCTGCAAGTATTAGAAAAAGACGCTCCCGATGCCGAAGATTCGGTCCAACATATTCCATCAGTAGAATACATCAAGTTACTGTTACCGCCACTCGCATCTAGTCCCCCTGCTACCCAGAAAGGTTTATAAGAAGGCAGAGTTCCTCCCTCGCTAGAACTTGATCCCAAACCAAGTCCCAAACCAAGTCCCAATGCTAAAGCTATCACTACAAAAATTAGAATATAATAGTCTAGTTTCATTTTAAAATCAAAAAAAACAATTATTAAAAATGAAGTATACCAAGATCGTTATCAAAGACAATCCAGAAGCAGAAAAAGATGGTAAAAGAGCTATTGCTGAAATTACCAAAGAAAATGGTAAAGTTAAAGTAGTTAAATTTGGCTTACATAATTCTGGCGGCACTTATTATGATGGTGCTACCAATGAAAAGAGAGAAAATTATAATAAACGTCACGGAAAGATGAGTGAAAAATGGGGAGAAAATGGCGTATGCACAGCTGGTTTTTACAGTCGTTGGGTGCTTTGGGAAAGCCGCAGTAAAGCAGGTATTAAAGAAGCAGTAAAAAAACATTCTGGTGTTAGTAAAGTTACCATCGGTACTTTGAAAAAAATTAAAGTAACTAAACCTAATTAATTAACCATTTTATATTCATGGCCTTTTTCATCTATACTTTTCTTACCCAAAAATATATTATAAACAAAAACAAATATTAATAATTGCCAAAATAACTGAAGACCAAAATTAATCAATAATAATACAAATGCTAATTTTACATCAATATTTTCATAATATGAAGAAATATTAAAACTTAAATGTTCATTATTAAAAATTTCTTCTAATATTTTATAATTTAAAATAATTCTTGTCGGTATCCAAGAACAAAGGAAAAAAGACAGTGATAAATTAGATAATCTTTCATGGCGAGGATTTTTAGATACTTCGTACATTTTATTCATAATTTTAGCATAATTAAGAAAAATATCAACTATATCATGAGAAAGAGCAATGATTACACCAATACGAACATGTCTGTAGGCACTAATAGCTAATAAACTCATAGTCATGATATGATGAGTTAACATAATATAATAATCTTTGGTTTTCTTGTCTAATTGTTTAATTTGAATATAGTATCTAATAAAATATAAATAATAATAAATATAGACAGACCATTCAAAATTATAATCCCACATCATACTTAAATCATAAAGCCATTCTCGATCATAAAAAGCCAAGCTACCAAAAACAAAAAATGCAGTATGTTCTATTAACATATATACATTTTCTTCTATTTTATTTTTGTAAGGAGTAAGGGAAACAAATCCCTTTATTATACGCTTAGTATAATTAACCACATTTTCCAAAAAGGATACAAACATTTTTATTTTAAATTTATCTTAAATTGAAAACTTAAATATTATTATAATAATTATAATAATACCAACATGGAATTTCAATACGAAGATGAATGTGATGAAGTACCTAATTTATGTATTTCATGTGGAGTAGATTTAGGTCCAGGAAATCCACGACAATATTGTCGTAAAACCTGGTGCCCTAAAGAGGTTGACAGTGACGATGAAGTTCCTGATATAAAGAAGAGAAAAATTGATGAAGAAAAGACTAAATTAGATATTGTAAATATTATTTTTGAAAAAAGTGAAAAAATTAAAGAACTTAAATCAGATATTGATCAATTAGAAAAAGATCTTATTGCTTTAAAAGAGACGTTGGATAAATGTAATTAATTATAGTTTAAAAATTAACTTGTTAAACTACTAGCTTCTTCCTCTTCTGCTTCTTCGGCTGCATCTGCTACCGTATATGCGTAGCGTCCCCACCATAAAACAGAAATTAAAATACTAAAACCCAAAGAAACCCATTGCTTATCTTCTACCCTAAATTTAGAAGGATGGATCATCCATACCATGGCTACCCAAGTTAAAATACCGGCTATTATTAAAAGAGCTAAACTAACCCAGTGAGCTAAGCCTAAGAAAGCTAAATAATTATTACGAGCTCCCATCCAGATAATAAATGCGAAACCCACTAAAATAAAAGCCACGGAGGCCGAAACTACATAAATATCTTTATTCATTTTACTTAGCCAATTTTTCTTTCTTTAATTGAATTTGATAATCTTTGATACTTTTCTTAAAAATTCTATTCTTATTTAATTTTCTAACATCGTTACTTTCTTTTACCTCTTTGGTATTTAACCAAGCCATTAAATGAAGAAAAGCGCTATCTTCATGATCGGTAATATCTTCCACAGACATATCGCTTTCGAATTCTGGTATCATAATACCATTTTTAGAATTAAGTGAAAAAGTATCATCACGATCATCCAAAACAAAAGTATTTTTCTCATTTAATTTGCCTTTGGTCCTGGGGTCGTTATAAAGCTTTTTTAAAGGTTTTTTCAAATAATCTTCTTCTCCAACAATACAATCATCATAAGTATAAATAAGCATCGGTTGTTGTTCTTGAAAAGGAAACATAATTTCACACATTTTTTCTACGTATTTTTTCTTACCAGCAGACCAGATAATAATATTGTCAAAATATTCAAAACAAAAATCTAAAAATTCTCGTAAATAAGGACGATAAATACCAGCTAAAACAGTTACCATACCGGCACCAGAAACACTGACTACATCGATTAATTTCATACGATATAATTTACGTCGATATTTAATACGATCAGTGTCACTATAAATTTTTAACATACCAAAATCTTCAATTTCTCCATGAGTGTGAACTAAAGTAGCATCTATATCTAAAACAATATTTTTCTTAGTAGTAGGCATATTTTATAGTATTTTGTTATTATTATTTTCTAAAAGATTTAAAATTGAAAAAATATATTTTTTCTTTAAACTATAAATAATCATGGGTGTTATTAATAGTAAAAATAGTCTTCGAGAAGCCAGATATCATAAACACTTAAAAGGGGATATGCTTATTTTTTTATCTAGAGTTAATAATATCTCTCCTATTACTGATAAGGATGTCATTATTACTCAGGCAGAAGTCTTAATGACAAGATCTTCCAATTATTTTACCAAGGAAACTAAAAATATACCTTTTTTAAACAGTCAAATACCTCCTCCTTATGAACAAGAAAATGCTGAAAGAAAACTTAGCGATGTTGAATTTAGAGAATATATAAAAAGAGTTTGTTTCTATTTTCAATATTTTTTAGAATGTGTATAATTCTAATCATATAATCCTAAATTTTTAATTTTTTCTATATCTTTATTATTTTCTAAAAAATTATAATTTTCATAACTATTAATATAATTTATTAGTTTTTTATATTTTATTTCTTTTCTAATAAGTATATCTTTTAATGGAGATGTTGTAAATAAATCTATATCTTTTTTAACTCTTAGATATTTACCATCGTTATTTAAATTAATAACAATAATAAATTCTCTTTTTTCAAAATTTGCATATAAAATACTACCTAAGGGAATATTATATTTAATAATAAAATATTCTATATTATATTCTCCTTCAGTTATATCTCTAAAAATAGGATCCATCTTGTATTTAATAAATTCCTTAATTTAAATAAAAAAATGTTAACTTTCAATTTTTTAAAGGAAGGTGAAAAATTTAAGAATAAGAATATTATTTGCGAAAATCATAAAACTTATTCTATTTTAGAAACTAACATATATCGTATTAAAAATAGAATATTTGCTATTTATTCTTTCGATGAACTTAGTGATAATTTTCTTAGCAAATGTATATTTAAAAAAAATAAATTCGTTTATAAAGATGGACCAGAAATATATGAATTTCCAAAATTAAAATGTCCAAAATGTAAAATATTTGTTTATGATATGGTATATTAAATTGAGTATTTTATACTAAAAAGAATTTAGTATAAAATTATGTCTGTTATAGAAAAAAAAGATAAATTAGGCGAAGGGGCATATGGTATTGTCTATGCAGGGGCTATTAAAGAAAGAAATAAGGAAGTAAAAGTAGCTATCAAAAGAAACTATGGCGACCCGGAAAACATTGGTATTTCTTGTATCCGAGAGATGAATTTTTTAGCTTTTTTTAATCATCCTTGTATCACTAAATTGAAACATATTTCTATCGGAGATCCTTTTGAAAAGAAATGCCCTATGACTCCGCGGCCTAAAAGATATGATATGAAAGAAGACAGTCATCATTTTGTTTTAGAATATGCTGGACAAAGTTTGGAAGATTATTATGACGAATGCACAGATTATTATTTCCTCAAAATTATTATGTGTCAAATTTTGTTAGGCATTGAATTCATTCATAGCAAAAGAGTAATTCATCGTGATTTAAAACCAGCTAATATTTTGGTTATTCATGAAAAAGAAGATTTACCTTACGCTAAAATTTGTGATTTTGGTCTCTCTTGTTACCCTTCTAATTATAGACCTTCTACACCAGGAGCCGTTACCTCTTGGTATCGAGCCCCAGAAATTTGTTGCGAATACGATGATTATAGTTACCCTAGTGATATGTGGTCTATTGGCTGTATTTTTTACGAAATGTTGATTAAAAAACCATTTATCAAAATTAATAAAGATAATAGTAAAGCTATCTTTAGGGAAATTATTTCTCAGTTACCAGAAAAATTTAGTACTCGTCAAGTAAATGAGTTTATCAATGAAGGTGACTGTGGTAAATTTAAACATGGTTATACAGATATTTTAACGCCTGGTAAAAAACCTTTTATTGATCATCTTAGTAAAATTGACACTGTTGCATTCAATAAAACTGGTGGATCTAAAAGACAATTTTCTGAGATTTTAGATAATTTATTAGTATTACAACCAGAGAATAGATGGAGTGCTAAAAAATGTTTAGATCATCCTTTTTTTAGAATTTTCCACCCTTTTATGTTAGATATGCAAACTAATTATCCTACTGAAAAAGATAAGACTAGAAAATTAAAAATAGTAGATTGTATCGAAAGAAGATGGGCTGTTAATATCGCTATTAAAATATATAATTTACGCGATGATTTGAAATGGTATTCTGATCATGTTATTTTCCATGCTATTAGAATTTTCGACGAATATTTAGTGCTTAATTATAACTCAGAAACTAATCCTCGTAAAAAGGTAACTCGCGGTATCGGGCAGTTATTAACTGAACACGAAGTAAATATTTATTTCTATACTTGTGTTTATATTATGTACAAATATTTTTCTACTCTCTATAGAATTTATACTTGGGATAAAATATTTCCAAAACATTTAGCAGTTAACAAAAATAAGAAAATAGTAGAAAAATTTGAAATTATGATCTTAAAAGATGTTTGTAATTATGTTATTTTTCGTCCTACTCTAATTGAATATTTGGATGAAGATTATTCTAAAAGAAGTAATACCGAAAAAGATTTAGATATTAGAAAATATTTATTAAATTATGGTGATATTGGTTGTGATTATGAAGGTACTATGGAAGATTTATATTTACAAATTAGAGAGGGTTTGAAAGAAACAGATTAATTATGAATATAAAAATGAGCCAAAACAAAACTCCAACTAAGAAGAAAAAGGATATTCATTTCAAGAGTGGTTATGATTTATATAGTGATAAAAATCCTAAAGATACGGTCAGAATAAAATATAAAACAATAGAAGATATTAAAGATACTATTAAACATACTGAAGAATTATATAAAAAGGGTAAAATTACTCATGCTCGAAATTTTCAAATTTATAATGTGATGGTACAGCGTTTAAGAGTGATCAAAGAGAAATATGGTAATAATGAAAAACTAAATATTGATGCTCGTTATGAACTAGCTAAAAAACATTTAGAAAAAATTAAGAAGCGGAGTAAGAAATAGTTTTTTTACCTTCTAAATACTCCAAATAAGAAAAATTTCTCTTTTCTCCATTTAGATGATGGTATAAATAAGACATTAAAATACCATGAGTTATAACCCAAATATTTTCTTCTTTTTCTATACCTTTATAAAAATTAATTATCCTTCTTTTACAATCTTCTAAATTTTCTACTCCTAATCTAGGATGAGTATAAATATTAGTAAATTTAGAAATATCGGCTTTTTGATATTTAGGTTTTTGAAAACCTAAAAATTCTTCTACTTCTTTATCAAAATAAACTATACAAAATTCATCATAAAAATTAGCAATAGTAGTTTGTATAATTTCAGCTGTTTGACGAGTACGATTAAAAGGCGACACAATTAGTTTGTCTGGCTTGCCATATTTACTAACTAAATCAATAGTTAATTTTTCTATTAATTCTTTTTGATTATCCAATAAATTAGGATCATGAGCTGGTTTACCAGGGGGATTTTTACCATTGGCATATTCCTTGTCTCCATGTCTAATAAAGAGAAGACCCATTATTTAAAAATGAAAATTTTTAACTAATATTTATTTAAAAAAGATGTCTACTATATATCTTTTGGATTTTCCTGAGAATTTCAAACCCGAGGGGGATATGAAAAAAATAAAAACTTTTACTGATTTAGAGATATCAGAAGAAGATGTTTTTATGGGTTATGATTTTACTAGTCCTTTAGCTATTAGATTAAAATATTATCAAATTCCATCTGAAAATTTAGTAATAGTAGCTAAGACTAAAAAAGATCTACAAGATTTAATTAAAAAAGAAAAGATTAATTTTCGCGACGATTATGCTATCTTTTCTGGAGCTAAAATTAACACTACTATCAAGGATATTAAAAGAGATATTCTTATTAATTTAAAATTATTTTCTCGAATAGCTTATGATATGATAGAAGCTGGTTATCTAGTAGAAGAGAATAGAAAAAAGATTAAAGATTGGATTATTAGTTTTGAAGAACCTATACTTAAAATTTTTGCTAATTATCATAAAATAACTACTACTAATGGTAGTATGAGTATAGAAGATGAATTCATGATTAATCCTCAATTTAGAAAAATGATTTTAATCATGATGTTAAAGATATTAGCTAACTTTATAATTAATAATAAATTAGCTAATATTGAAGAAATTGCTCAGTCAGGAGGTAATTGGTTGGAAGAAGATACTTGGATGCAACTAAAAGATAAAGTAAAATTATTTAATTAAAAATATTATAACATTTGTCTTTTATTTCATCTTCATATACTTCCTTATTTTCTTTAAAAAAATTATCTATATGTCTAAAGAATATCATTTGTTTAATCCAAAAATCATGAGCATAAAAATCATCATCATTTTCATAATAATCTACTTCACTGGGTTTATCCAAAGAAATAGCAAAAGGTGCTAAATAATAACATAATGGCAAACAAAAAGCTGCCAATCTCTTAGAAGCTGCTTCAAAAGGTCCCATGATGAAATCTGTTGCAGTATATACTATCTATTATTAATAAAATTTTTTCAATTTTATTAAAATGTCATTTAAATTCGATCCTAATTCAACCAAAAATCAAGGCCGATGGAGACTAAGAGATCCTAATGATTTTCATACTATGTGGACCGAAAAAGATAAAAAATTCGAAGGCATTAGTTATATTGTAGGTTCCCTTTATAATGAAGAAAGAGCTATTCAAGCTATTAGATTTAATAAAGATAAATGGGATGAAGAAAAAGCTGCTAAATGGTGGCAAGAAAATAAATCAAAATATTGTAAAATTTGGAAAGAAAAAGATTGGCAAGATTGGATAATTTGGAAAGCTCAAAATATGGATAATGATTTAAAACGTATCAAAATTAGTAGAGATAAAGGTCTTTCTATTTGTCGAGATTTAGCCACTATTTTTAAACTAAAATATATTACTCCAAGAAATATCACCATTGATTATAAATTTGAAAAAGATTGTTTATTACCAGTAGGCTCTATAAGACAGGGTAAAGAAACTATTGGTGATATAGATGTAATTATTACATGTAGTTTAACTAAACAAAAAATAAATGCTCTAAATATTGTTAATATTAAAGACGTTACTGGCGGTGAAAAAAGAATAGATTTTAAATACTTTTTAAAAGATGGCTTTGTTAATGTCAATGTTTTCGTATTCAAAGATGTTAAAACTTGGGGTGCTGCTTTATTACATAGCTCCGGACCTTACCAATACAATGTTAGATTGCGTAATTTATTACACAGCGCTAAATGGATTAAGGGTCATGGTGAAGGCTGGAAATTATCTCAGAATGGCTTAATAAACAATGAAGAGAAAATAGAAAATACTCCCACAGAAAGAAGTTTACAAAAGATTTTAGGAGTAACTGAAAGGAAGCCTAATGAAAGATGTTGCTAAGAGAATATTTAAGAAACATAACATCTGAGACAAGTTTAGTTTATTTTGATAATCATTTCTATCGTATTAATAGTATTACAAAATTAAGAAATATAGAATTTTGTATTGATGACGATTTATTTATTATATATGATAGAAATTGGAGTAAAATTATTTTAAATAATAACTATGAAAAGAAAAAATTTAATAATTTGATAAAAATTTGTGACGCTATCAATCAACATAAAAAAATAAGTTTTTGTGTTTTTGAAGATAGTGTTATAGTTAACGATGCTTCAGTTTCCACTCTCGATTTTTTTACTAATTTTGAACATCCCATTAAAAAATGGAAATTTCATCCTAATCAACCAAATTTTCCATTTACTACTGACAGAGAATTAATGGCTAGTAATATTTTCTATTTTTATAAATTTTGTGATAAAATGAGATATTTATTAAGGTATCAAACTGTTACAGATTTAGTAGAATTTGTAAATATTAGAGTAAAACGAAAATGTGATTTTATAGAAATTTTGAAAAAAGATTTTGGTTGTATTGAAAGTAATTTGGGCGATTTAATTGATAAACTTTGTTTAGAAGGACCTGATTATAGTTATTCTTTTTATCTTAAATTTTTACCTCTAATAGAAAAATGTTTAAAAAAGGTAAATTTTTTACCTTCTCAATATATTAAGATATATTGAGTTATATTAAGATATATTAAAATTGATATTTATTTAACAAATAAATAAATAAATATCAAGATGAAACCTTTTGAAAAAAAATATGATTTTGATAAATCTTCATCAGAATGGATGAAAAATAAAGTAAAATTAGGTAACGGGCAATATAAATATGTCTGTGGTTATATTTGCAAAAGTGGTAAAAAATGTTTACGCAAACCATCTCAATTTAAAAAAGCATGTGCTTATCATTATAAATTAATTATCCAGGTCGGTAACAGTAGTTAACCACAAGAATATACCAAAGGCTGATTTAGAAATCATATCTAATATATTATAAGCTATATTTTTAGGCACAGTTGGTAGATAATAAGAGAAGCCATAAAATAACCATACAGCAGTAAAAACCCCGTAAATAGTTTTTAATGTATCGTCTTTACCATCTACATATTTATCATAAATGAAATAAAATAATACAGCAAAAAAAGCCATACCTATGGCAAATCCATAATGTTTATTGATATAACCATTTTCACCTAAAAAGCCAAATAAAAGCATACCAAAATTAAGGGGTATTATATAGGTCAGTGGGATTAAATCCACATCTTCAAAAGCAGTTCCCGCTGCTCTATTTTTATTAGTAACATAAGCAGAATAAAGAGCAAAACTAAGTAGTAACATTGGTGTTGTTACTACCCAATCTAAATAACGAATACTGGTAATTCCTTCTAATGGAATACTATCTTCATATAAATATTTCAAAAGATAGAAATAAGTTAAACCAGCAATAATATTAACGGCTGTTTCGCTGACGAGAGCATTTTTCAAATATCTAGTTTCACTATCATAGGTGGCCAGAGAACCAAGTAGGGTGAAAATAGTACTTCCCGATAAGGCTAAAAAGGAGAGGAAAAAACTAATGTAAATACTTTTACTTAGTCCTCCCGGTTTAAGAGATAATTTAGTATTTCGTTTCATTTTATTTATAAAATAATAATATTAAAATGAAAACAATATATATAATATTAATAATTGTTGCTATCGTTATTTCTATTTATGGAATAATATATTTATCTACCAAATATGCTGCTAGTGTAGAAAGAAAAAGATTAAATAGAATTAGAAAAATAGATGAAAAAATAAGGTATCCTATATTGGAAGATTTGATATCATTTGCTTCCGAAAAGGCAAAAGAAAATGATATTAAATTAATTCCTTCATTTGGAACATTGCTTGGTCTGATAAGAGAAAAAGAAATTATTAGACATGATTATGATATAGATCTTTTTCTTTATGAAGAAGATTGGTTCAAATTCAAAAAAATAATGAAAGAAAATAGTAGATATAAATATAAAGAAATAAATCATTTATGGCATCATAAATATGAAATTTATGATGAAGAAACAGAATTGGGGATTGATTTTGAGAGAATTTATAATAGTAATAACGAAATTAAATTAGACGTCTTTCTCTCTTTTACAGGAAATAGTGTCAGAGAAGGTAAAATTTTATGGAAAGAAGCTTTGAGGAAAAAATTTAAAAAAGATATTTTTGAACCCTTGGAGAAAAAAGATACTAAATACGGAGCTTTACATTTCCCTAATAAAAGCGAAGAATTATTAGAGATTTGGTATGGAAAAGATTGGAAAACTCCTAGATAATTATATTTGTTTTCTTAATAACCAACATAAAACTACTAATAAAGCAGCTAAAACAATAACAGCTATATATGTACCTGACCATTTATCATAAATTTCTTTGTCTATTTCAGTACAATAAAAAATTAGAGCATATATTAATATTATAACAGAAGTGATTAAAGTGATTAAATATTTAGGATAATAATAATTTAATATATTACGAGGTAAAGCAAAAAGAACAAAAGAAATAGAAGCAATAATAGCAATGATCAAAGCTGAATTAGGGACAAAAGATCCATCAGGGCTATCTTTTAAACTTTTATCATAACTTATCCACAATAAAATTAAAATGGCTAATAAAGACAAATAGATAAAAATATCACTCAAAAATATTAAACTTTTTTCGTTTAATATTTTCTTGTTAAACATGCTTATTTTATAAAGAAGTTAAAATAAAATAATCTTGTTTACGATATTTATAATATTTATAACTCAGATACGAAATTATAAATATTCCAATAATAATCAAATAAATATAAAAACTCAAAATAGGATTATATACTTTAAAAACGGCCCTTAAATTATAAGCTAATTTTCTTTTCCAAAAATCTGCTTGATGAATATTATCATCTTTATGACCAGTACCGTTAATAATATAGGTCATGTCTTCGCAACCATTACCTTGAATAAAGCAAGGTTGGGAACCATCTTTAATATTAATTCTTTGTTCTTTTTTATCAAATTTGAGCACATTAGCAGTGGTGAAACTATGATTTAAAAATACTTCACTATTTTCATCTAATTTGATACCTTCCATTCGATTTTCTGTTTGTAATTTAAATAAATAACTACACCAAGTTTTTTGATTAGATTTAAGATCATATTGTTGACTATACATATCTTTCAAAAAAGATAATAAAAATCCTGCCCGACCCATATATAATCCAGTATTTAAATAATTACCTTCTACTCTTTCGAAAACAGTAGCATGGATAAAACTAAGCATACCAATATTTTCTACTGACATCAGCAATTCTGCTTTACTATCTTCAAATTTTTCTTTAATTTCATCTACATTGCCTAGCATAAGAGTATCAAATCCATCTACAAAAATGACAATATCATCCTTAGACAAATCCTTCAAATATTCCATCATTTCTAAATCTTTCATAAAATGTCCAGAATATTTTTTACCCATACCTAGTTTGACTAAATTCAAACCCTTTTTCTCAGCTTGTTTTTCTAAGACTGGTAAATATCTTTCACTATGAGTAGCAACAGTAACTAAATGTAACATTTTTTAAAATTAATAAAAATGAAAAGAAGCAAAATTATATACGGAATTTTGGCTTTAAGCATAGTTGTATTTTTATCCATATTTATATTTTTATTCGTCCGAGCTAAAAAATTTAAAGAATTTACAGGACGTAAAAGTGTATTTGAAGGACCTATTGATAATAATTTTTCTAATTTCATAGTAAATGCTTATAACGGTTCTATCATAGCTAATACACCAGATAAATTTAATAAAGCTGTTTTAGATTGGCAAGAAGTCATCCCAGAAGCACAATCATTATTAGATAATTATGATGATATCTTAGAAGAATATACTAATATTTTAAAAGAATATAATAATATACCTAGTTTTGGCGAATTGGACAATCACCAAGATAAATTGTCCGATCATGATAAAAAAGATTGGAAAACTTTTGTATTTAAATATCACGGTGAATATAATGAAAAAAATTGTCAATTATGTCCCAAAACTAGTAAATTATTAAAAGATTTACCTATTGAATTAGCTATGTTTTCTATTATGGAAGAAGGGAAAGAATTGTATCCTCATCGTGGCCCCAGTAAACATATTTTGCGATTACATTTAGGTCTAGATATACCTCTAGGTGCTAAAATAACAGTAGATGGAAAAGATTATTTTTGGAAAGAGAAAGAATTTTTTCTTTTTGATGATACTTATTTACATTCTGTTAAAAATACTAATAGAATAAGAGGAGTATTATTTATAGATTTAGATAGAAAACATATTCCTAGTAGATATATTAAAATAGCTAATTTGTTTGGTAAAAGTTATTTTAATAATGTTAATAAACAAATAGAAAAAGAGGCAACTAAAATTAAATAAAAATAATATTAAAATGGATACAAAAATTGCTTTATTTGCTATTTTATTATTAAGCTTAATTGTATTTATAGCATATGTAATATATCAATATAATATTGAAAGAAAAATCAGAGATGCTAAGGAGAAAATATCACAACTAAGAGAAAATAAAAATATTTCAGAAGACTTTATTAATTTTCCTAAATATTATATTAATTTAGATAGAAGCGAAGATAGGAGAAAAAATATGGAAAAAGAGATAGAAGAATATGGTCTCAAAAATATAAAAAGAGTATCTGCTTTCGACGGTAAAAAACTAAAAAATAGAAGAGAAGGAAAAATAGATGGTTATGAATATAAAAATATTAGTGACAAAAATTGTACCAAATCAGAAATAGCTGTCACTATGAGTCATATTAAAGCCATACAAGAAGCTTGCCAAGATGGCCACGAAATGGCTTTGATTATGGAAGATGACACAGAAATGACTTTGGTACCTCATTGGGAAAAATCATTACATGAAATAATAAAAGAATTACCAGAAGATTGTGATATATTATTAATGGCTTTAGTAAATAATGAAAAAACTAAAAATATTAAAATAATTTCGGATAAAGTTAAAGACGACGGACATAATGGAGTAGGGTATATAATTACTAAAAGTGGTATGGAAAAATTGGCTAAATTTTTAAATAATAATAGTTTTGATTTTCATAATTATAATGAAGTTATATGGGATGTTCATATAATGAGAGATTTGAATGTATATCATACTAATACTAGTTTATTTTTACCATATAATTTTAATTTTAATTCCGATAGAGTCGATGATGTAAGGAATTTTTGTACAAGCTCTTATAAAGCTCTCTTAAAATACTTTTAAATTTAAAATGTCCATTAGTGTAGTTATTTTAAATTTCAATCGTCCAGAATATATAAATAATAGTATTATTCCTATTCTTGATAAAATAGAATTAATTGATGAAATAATCATATCTCATGGTAAAGAAGAAACTTTTTTTGAGAGTACATCACAAAAAGTAAAAAATTTAAAACACTGGGGCGAAGCAAATAAAACATATGGTTTAACATTAAGATTTGTAAGTGCCCAAGAAGCTAAAAATGAAGCTGTCATTATTATGGATGATGATATTATTCCTTATGAAAAAACTATAAAAATATTATATGAATTATATGAAAAAGAAAAAGATAGATTATATGGTTTATATGGTCGGAGTTTAAAAATAAATAATGAATATAGTATCGATAATGTCTTCGGTGATGTGCCTATCGTATTAACTAGATTTTTATTAACTCATCGTGATTTAACGAGATATTTTTTAACTAGATTTAGGGATTTAGAAAACGATTTAATTAAAAATAGTAAACCTTATTGGAACGGAGAAGATATTTTATTTAGTTTGTTGAGTATCCAAAAATATGGTAAATTACCTAAGGTATTAAATTTAGATCATCATAATCGTTTGGCTAATTATTTAAATTTAAACGAAGCTATTAGTACTGGTTCTATTGAGCATCAAAACTATCGTAAAAAATTAACTCAATATTTAGTTAAAGAATTAGAATTAGAGAATAAAATTAATTCAGATACTAAGATAGAAAAAAGAAAAAATCAATTTAGTTATTTTTTCTTTAATAGTATTTTATTTTATATTTTCTTATTTTTCTTTATACTATTGACTTGTTATTACTTCAAAAAGTATTACTTTCGATATTAAAATGACATTAATTTTAATATTAGCAGTATTTATTTATATTTTAATATTTTATTTTTCCTACTATAAGAAAAACAGAAAAAATATAGATCAAGTAAATTTAGCTAAAAAAATAATTAAGAGAGAAAATTTATATCAAATAGAAAATATAACAGATAAAAAATTTTACAAAAATATATTACAAACATATAAATCTTTTCACCAAGTCCCTAGTTATATTATTAATAATGTTAAAAATAAAAATCCTGATTGGGAATATTATTTCTATGACGATTATCAAATTAAAGATTTTTTATTAAAAGAATATGGACAAGCTTATGTAGATAAATTTGATTCTTTTAAATCAGGAGCTCATAAAGCAGATTTATTTAGACTGTGTTGGCTCTACAAAAATGGCGGAGTTTATATAGATATTGATATGGAAATTTTAAAACCTTTGGATGAAATTATAGAAAATAATGAAGGCGATTTAATTATGCCTTTAAGTAGAGATTGTAATGTAGAAAGATTATTTAATGCTTTTATTATTACTAATAAAGGAAATTCTAAAATCAGAGAATGTATTGAAAAAATAATGTTAGTTACCCAACAAGATTTAGAAGATAATTATGTCTTAATTTTATATTTAATGCAAGAAACAATTGGTAAAGATATAAATTATGCTTTTATAGAAAGAAATATAAATCTTACAGAATTAGATACCTTTTGGGTTCTCTTAAATAAAAACAATGAAAGGATAGCTAATTGTAGATATAAAAACTATGATGGCGGTAAAAAGAAATTTAATTAATTAAAACTTTTTTATCTTTTTGATCACGATAATATCTATTACCTTCTATTTTTTTATAATCTATAATATGATGCTTTAAAGCACCATTAAAAGAATTATAAAGTATTTTACAATTCTGTTCATTTCCATATTTTTTGATAGTTCTGGAATACATAATAGGTCCGGTCATGGCTACTACTGAATAACAACCGCTCTGATAGGCATTTTTATCAGCCATGCCATTTTCTATATTAGATACTACTTGTTTAATAGCTTGTGCTAAAATTTCGTTGCCAGGAGGAGCAATAATATACCACTGTACATATTCATTAAACCAGGTACCAGTATAGGCCGACCATTCATCATAATTTTTAGTATATAAATGAAATATAGGCAATAAACCAATAGGGAAATTAGAACCGACACTAGTAAGTAATTTGCCTTGGTTATTTTCAATAATAGTATTTACTTTTTTGTCAACCGGTCCTGATTTAATATCCATATAGACTCCGCCATAGAGATAAATAATCAAATATCTGAAAAAATCAGCTTTAGCCGGACCATATTTAGGACTAATACTTTTATAGGCTTGAAATATTCTATCGCCATAATTAACTTTAATAAAATCCTCTATCATTTCATCAGAATAACATATTTGTTCGTATTCGGGCATCAATTTAGAAGTCTTATCAAAAACTTCTTGATATTTATTTATAGTTTCCAAATCTTTATTACAACGGTATATTTTTTTGGGTATACTATTAGATTTTTCTACTTTTGGTAAAATTATATCTTCTTTGATAGGATATAATATATTAGGAGGAAAATTATTTTTCTTAAATTTATAAATACTATATTGACTCAAAATTATATTAAACATTATTAAAAAGACTATAAAAACTATAATTTTTTTCATTTTATTAATAAAATGAAAAAGAAAATATTAATAACATTTGGCTCCTTATGTTTAATATATTTATTATTATTATTTGTGGTAAATAGTAAATATAATAGTTTGAATGATATAGATGTTAGAGATAGTATTAATCCTATTTCTTTGCCAATTATAGAAAATAATGATAAATATATTGAATTACAAACTAATAATTGGATTGAACAGAGAAAAAATAAAAAGCCTTGTTTTGGAATGTTAGAAAAAGATAAAATTTTAATGGCTAAATGGATAACTCATTTTAATATTCCGAGTCCCAAAATTCATTATTTTGATTATCATTATAATTTTACAACTGGTGTATTAAAAAATATTATATCTAATAATAAAGATAAAAGATTGGTTATAAAAATTAGTCATTTACAAAGTAATTATGGTATTATTATAGTTGAACCTAATGAAGAAAATATTAATAAAATATATGAAAAATGTCAAAAATTAATAAAGAGTTGTTTTGTTTGTAATCATGACAAAGGCAATCCACCAACACAAAAAGAAATAACCAATGGTGAAAAACAATCTCATTATAAATTATATGAAACAATAGAACCAGGAATCATTATACAGGATTTTTTCTATTCTTTTGGTGAAGGAAAAGTAAAAAAACCCATAGAAGTAAAAATTACTATGTTTGCTGATAAAATTATTAATATATGGTATGATGAAAACATGTTTTCGTTTGCTGGTTTAGCTATTCTAATATATAAAGAAAGAATGAAAAAAGTTTTCGATAAAGCTAGGGAAATTTCTGAATTATTAGGGGCTCATTTAATTAGAGTAGATTTCTTTGTCAAAGAAGAAGATAATCCTTATGTACCATATTTGAACGAAATCTCTCTTTCCCCTAATGGAGGAATGAAGAAAAATCCTATGATTTCAGATAGATTATTAAATACTTATCGAGAAGAAATAAAATTCTATAATAAAGATAAAAAATATGATTATATCAATAAATTATTAGAAACGGATAATTATCGTACTTTAGCCATAGATAATTATTTAAGTGATGCTGATAGTTGTGATATTAAATTTAAATTCTAATTTATTTTATTATTAAAATGGATTTTGGTTTATATTGGAAGGCATTAATTGTCTTTAATTTTCTCTTTTTTCTCCTTTGGGTAATTTTCTACACTTATCAACCAGATTTTATGAAAGACGGTGATTTTGTTACACCAGGTAGTGCCACTCGTGGCGGAGAAGGGGCTAAGGGAAAAAGCGATAAATATTTGAGTGATCCTGGTAGAAGTTTAATCTTTTTAGCTAGTTTATTAAGTAGTCTTATTTTCATTATCTTAGTAGTATTTATTATAAAATATTTTACCAAAAGAAAAGTAGTTAAATGTAGTAAAAACGCAAAAAATTTAGGGCAATGTAAATTCGAAGAATTATAATATATTACAACATTTAGGTTCATTAATTTTATATCTAATACTACTGGCACTATTACTATAAGCTTTAAATTTACCTATTTTTACTAACTTATTTCTACAGAGTGGACATTGGCCACTTTTAACTATTTTAATACAATCATTGTGAAATTTATGAGTACATTTCAGTATAACAATTTCTCCTAATAATTCTTCTAAACATATACTGCATTCTTCCATTTTGAATAAAAATGAAATATTAATTATTTTGATAATTAATATACAATAGTCAAGATGGAGGAATATAATCCAGATAACCGCGAAAGTGTCCAAACTTATATTATTAACATTAATAAGCAATTAATTGATGAAAATAAAAAATTATCTATTAGAGTTAAAGATTTAGAAAAGAATTTAGAACAAGAAGAAACTGAACATGATGCTACTTCGCGCAAAATCACTTATTTACGAGGGTTATTGATAAATGAATATAGTGCGCGTAAGAAAATTTATGAAACCTTTTTGGAAATGAAAGAAGATAGAAGAAAAATGATAGTAAAATTTAATCGTTATGCCTTCTTTAAACATTTACTTTTTTTTATGGTCCTGGCCTTAGCACCTATGGCTTGGGTGATGAAATTAAGTATGAAAATTGATGTCTTCGCTACTTATTTAACAATAAGTGGTATTTGTTGTCTTTTATATTTTATCTTTGCTCCAGAATTTATTTTTGAAAGTAGTATAGAAAATAAACTATCTAAGAAAACAGATAGTTTATTAAAAGAATATAAAGAACATGTTAAAAATACTTCTTATTTAGAAGAATTGGTTAATAATTGTTAATAATGTTTTCCACATACTGGAATATAATTATCACTCCCTCCTATTTCAACTGTATTTTTTTTGTTTTTACTATTTATCCATTTAGTAAAAACCGCATTTTTTGTATAGCTATTACAGTGTACGCAATAAGCTTTTAATTGTTCTACATTATCAGCTAAACAAAATAATTTATATAAATGACCAAAATTATTTTTATCACTGTCAGCTACTAAACCACTACAATGTATATACTTATCTTTTTTTAACCAAAATTTAACAAAAGGTTCTAAATCTTCAAAAAATTGAGCTTCATCAATAGCTATATATTTAAATTTATCTAAAAAATCAGCATCTATATTACACAATTTTTTTATTTTAATACTTTTTACATTACCTGAATTTAAACTTCTTTTAAGTGAAGACATATGAGTACTTAAATCATAATTTTCTGATTGTCTACTATCTAAGCTACTATTGATAATTAATATTTTAGTCTCAAATTTTTTAATGGTAGTATAAGTAATATAATTATTTATTTTTTCTAATAAAGAGGTTGTTTTCCCACTAAACATAGGACCAAAAGTAATTTCTAAAAAGCCAACCATTTTTAAAATTATATAGTCTTTAAGTTTTTCAATTTGAGGAATAAACTATTAAGGCTATTAATAAAACCCAAATAACAAAAAACACATACATGATCAGAGACCAATTATTATAAGCTTCTTTCTCAACTTTATTCATCTTTTTATTAACTATAAAAATGTCTACTACACTTTTTGAACAAGCCTCTGGGCAACTAAATTTTTTACTTTTAGCCCAGAGAAATATGATTTTAATTTCGGCTTTTAGTTTAGCATTGGCTACTTTTAAAGGCAATTTTAATTACCCGCTTATGAAGTATTTTGTAATTGTTTTATTTGCTTATGCTATTGCAGTGGGAGCTAAAAGTATCGTTGATTTTAACGCTTATATTAAAGACGCTCGTGAAGACGAACCAGCCCTGGCAGAAAATGAACTTAATTTGTTAAATAGATATGAAGAATGGGTTTATTTTACATACACACTTATAGCTATTATTGTTATTATTCTTTTAACCTTTACTCAAGTAGAATTTTTTAGTGATTTTCATTACTTTGCTGGATTTAAAGAAACTAAGAAAAAAAGTAAAAAAATAAATTAATCTATATCATTTATTTCTGATGTCTTCGTAGTATCAAAATTATCCAATTTATCTAATTCATCATCAAAATTTTCAAATATTTCTTCATAATCAATTATTTTGTTATCGACAACAAAAACATACATATTATCTTCAAAAAGAGAAGAAATAAAACCACATATTCTAGTTTTGTTTTTAAAATCACGCGGTTTTAAAACATCAGTTATTATTCCCATTTCATAACGTTTCAAACTTTCTTTTTCCAAATGACCATATTTAACATTAAAAACTTCTCTTTTAACTAATTCTGATTTTTCAACAGCTTTCTCGTCGGTAAAAAAATAGATTTCTATATCAGGCGAAGGTAGTTTAACAAAAGGCATTTTAATTCTTCCCACATTAGTATCGACAAAAACCCCTTTTTGTTTACTCTTGGGGTGAGTACGAGAAAATAATCTCCCTGTGCCTGGATTTAAAGTCATTAGATTAAAAAGATAAGAAGTTATAGGTATGATATTATAACATAAATATCCAGCCACGAGGCCATAAGCGGCCAACTCGTAATTCTCGTAAAAACTCATTTTTCACTGATAATTATTTAAACTTATTCTTTAAAGATAGAGTAATATAAAAATGACAGATTTTATTTTTGAAGAAGAGATGGTTTATGGAAAAAACATCTCAATAACATTAATTTTAATAAAGACGACTATCCATTATATAAATTAGTAGAAAAAGCTCATCTTCATGCTAAGCAAAAATAGGATTAAAAATGAATTTATAATTAAAAAACATAATTATAAATATCAAGATGGAGTGTTCTATTTGTGCCAGTAATTTTACTTCACAAATTAGAAAGCAAGTTAAATGTATTAATAATGAATGCGAAAGTAATTATTGTTTAGAATGTTTTAAAAATTATTTATTAAAGAGCGAAGATTATAACCAAAGTTGTCCTCTTTGTTCTACTCCTTTTACTCTCAAAGATGTTTTTGCCCAATGCAATACAAAAGATTTTATTGACGAAATTATGAAAAAGATAACAATTATTTCTCTAAATAATCAAAAAAATATGTTGCCTCAATCCCAACCAGAAGCTAAAATTATTTTGATTGAAAGAGACTTCGATAAATGGCGTAAAAAAGAGACCGAAAAGATATTAGCTTTGTATAGAGAAATAAGAAAAGTAGAAGATCATATTAATAGTGAAAGAATAAGAAGATGCGGGGCTGACGTATTAGATAAATTAAAGAAAGAAAAAAATCATTATACTTTTATTAAACAATGTTCTTGGCAGGGTTGTAAAGGAATGCTTTCCAAAGCTTGGAAATGTCCATTATGTGAAAAATTTACTTGTTCTAAATGTCATGAACCCAAAGAAAACGACGAACATGTATGCAATGAAGACACAGTTAAAAATATTGAAACTCTCAAAAGAGAATCAAAACCTTGTCCTAAATGCGGTACAGCTATAAGTAAATTAGACGGTTGTTTTGCTGGTGACACAAAAATAATGTTATGGGATGGTTCTACTAAATTAGCCAAGGATATTACAATAGGTGATGAATTGGTCGGTGATGATGGTTCTAAAAGAACCGTATTAGAAACTAAAACGGGGAATGATATTATTTATGAAATTATCCAAAATAAAGGAGAAAATTATAAAGTAAATAGTAAACATAAATTAGCATTAAAATATTGTTCGCATAAGAAAATAGAATGGTGTAAACATATTAAAGCATGGAAAATAAAATGGTTTGATAAAAAAATACATAGCAAAAATTTCAAAGTAACAGATATAAAAAATAAAATTATAGTATTGAAAGAAGCTATTGATTTTAAAGATAAATTAGATGTACCCGATATAATTGAAATTACAGTAGAAGAATATATTAAATTACCTAAAACCACAAAAAAATCTCTTTTAGGATTTAAAAGTAATGGTGTTTTTTGGAAATATCAAGAGATACATTTAGACCCATATATCTTAGGTTCTTGGTTGGGAGATGGTTACAGTAATGGTAAAGAATTTTGCTCTAATGATAAAGAAATAATAGACTATTGGAATTTTTGGTCAAAAGAAAATGATGCCGAAATAATCAAAACTGCTAACAAATTTAGATATTATGTTAGAAGAAATAAAAATAGTTTATTAAAATCAAATCCTCTCAAAGATAAATTAAAACTATATAATTTAGTAAATAATAAACATATACCAAAAGAATATTTAATAAATGATCGTAAAACAAGATTAAAATTATTAGCAGGCATTATAGACACAGATGGTCATGTATGTAATAATGGAAGAAGAATTCAAATAAGACAATCTAATGAAAAATTATCAGAACAAATAATGTTTTTAGCTCGATCTTTGGGATTTTCTGTTAGTATTTATCATCAAGAAAGAAAAAATGATACTTCATTCAGTCAAGAACCTAAAAATTATAAAAATCAACAAGTTGTAAATATTTCTGGTTATAATATAAATGAAATACCTACATTAGTTATTAGAAAAAAATGCTCTATACAAAAAGGTGGAGTAGATTTATTACGTACTAATATTAAAATAAAAGTATTAAAAGATGATAAATATTATGGCTGGATGCTGGACAAGAATAAAAGATTTTTATTACATGATTTTACTGTTTTAAGAAACTGCGATCAAATGTATTGTGTCTCTTGTCATACCGCTTTCTCTTGGCGCACAGGTCAAATAGAAAATGGTTACATTCACAACCCAGAATATTTTCGTTATCGTCGTGATAATGATTTAGAAATAGCTCGTAATCCAAACGAGGGCAGAGGTTTTGAGATAGATGAATGTTTTGATCCTCTTGAACATCAATATCGTCGCCAAGTGGAAGTTTATTTTTTAAATAGATTGAGGAGATATTCCCAAAAATTTGATCTAAAAAGAAATAGTAATTTATTAGGAACTTTAAGAAATGTTTTTAGGTATGCTATACATACTAAAATTATTATTTTAGATAAATATGATATTAATTTGGATACTAATCTTGAAAAATTAAGAGTTTCTTATTTAGTTGGAGATATAGACGAAGAAAAATGGACCTATGAAATCAAAAAGAAAACTAAAGAATATCATCGAAATAATGCTCAATATGAAATTATTAATACTTTTTTGAAGATCTGGGGTGATATTATTATGAATATTATTTATATTCTTGAACAAGGAAAAGATGTAAAAAATAATATAATAAATCAAATAAATATTTTTGTTAAATATTTAGAAAATACTAATAAAGAATTAAAAAATATAAGAGGTATTTTCAAGAGCAAGGAAAGATCTTATTTTCAAATAGTCAGAAGAGAAAATAGTGAATTATTAAATCATCCTCATGAGATATCTTTTTACATTAATGTAATGTGGGATATTATTTAATTATTTAACTTTTTAATTAACTTTTTAATTAAAAATGAACCATACTGTAGAATGTATTTTAGAGAAAGAACAATATGAAGAAATTATTACCATTACCGCTTACGTCAGTGTCAGTATCTTTTTATGTGTCACCAGTTGTGTTATTAAATATTGTTGTTGTAAATAAATTATTTTTGTAATACCGGTACCCAGTAAGTTGTCCTGCCGTCTTTAGTTTTTTCCGCTACTATTTTATTACCAAATTCGTCTTCTTTTTTACCATATACCTTTAAAAAATCTTGAAATGTTCCTTTACTACCATCTACATGAACATAATCTTTTTTACTAGTACCGCCCATACGGTAACTAGCTTTTATTATTCTTTTGCCTTCTTTAAATAATTTATCTATATCTTCTTCATTTAAACTTGCCACAGAGCGATGAGGATTTATCCTGGCGGCGTACAAAATTTCAGACTTCAAATAATTACCGATACCGCTAATTATTTTTTGGTTCATTAGAATAGTAGAAATATTAGACTTTTTTCGCTTCTTTAAAATTTTAGTAAATAAGTCTAAATCAAAATCGTCGTTGTTTAAAAAGTCAGGGCCTAATTGAGAAAGCTTAATATCTAATTCTCTTTTACTGTCTAAAAATTCAACAAAGCCAAATTTACGAGCATCGCAAAAGTATAATTTTTTATCTCCTTCTAATTCAAATTCTAAACTAGCATATTTACCTTTTTCATGGCCCCAAAACCCAGTCATAATTAAATGATTAATCATATAATTATATTTATCAAAAATAAAATAAATTAACTTACCTTTATTTTTTACTCCTTCTATTTTTAATGGTAATTTATCAATAAATTCTTGATAATTATTTGGTGCTTTTTTAACATATTTGGAACCTGATAATATATTAATAGATAATAAAATTTTATTTTTTAAATAAATATTTAGCTCATGTGCTATCCGGGTCACTTCTGGACCCTCTGGCATCTTTTTTATTAGTTCTTATATTTTGATATTCATTTCTCAATTTAATAGAATTATATAAATTTAACCACACACCCATCGCTGTGATACTTGTTACAAATAATTTTTGTTTATCATACATATTTTATATAATATAAAACTTTAAAATATGTATATATAAAATGGCTAGAAATATCTATTCGCCTTTAATAATTTCAACTATATCATTCTTTGTACTTTTTATTTTAGTTGTTATTATTTTTACTTCTACTAGATTTACTGATAAATATATTACAAATCAAGTAAATAGTCAAACAATGATGGTTAGTTCTATTAATTCAAAAACTGAGACAGTTAATCCAGCTCCCAAAACTAAAATTCCACCCTCTAATGTTAGAAAAAATACGTATACTAATACCCAACCTATTCAGAGACAGAATTAACTTTCGATATTTTCTTAAACCAATCAATTAGATATTTAAAACGAGGTATCATAAATTCTATACCCTTTTCTTGCACTATTTTTTGATGATCTTTTATCATCAAAACCATCATTTTTATAGGCGTTCTTACCGAGACAGGTTTTAATCTTTTATTGTGTTGTGGTGCATATTTAAATTCATCATATTTATCAATTATTTTAAGGTAACCATATTCAAATAATTTATCAATCGGGTTCATCAAAACATTATAAATATAATAGAAAGAGTCAATTTTTTCAGGCGGATATAAACCATCAGGATTTTTGAAATCACTTGGTACTTCATCGCCATATTTTAAACCAGCACTTTCCCATTGCTCTAAAAACAATTCATTGGTGCGCATTTTTTGTCCTAATTTATCTCGTCCCAAATGATCCATGACTACTACATAAGGAAAACGATCACCGGGATTAACTGGACGATAAAGTGATTTCATTAATTCGGCAAAAATAGCTAGCGCAAAAGTTTCACTTTTATAATTAGAACCCATGCCTTTGATAATAGATAATTCTTTAGTAATATCCATTTTTAATTCAATCACTTCTATCACTGCATTTACAATGATTTCAAATACTTCTTCGATAGGTGCACCGGAAAAAATAGTACGAATAATTTTCTCATAAGTACGTCTGATCCAAATGCAATTATCTCTTCGAGCTAAAACTATACCTTTCACATTTAGATTTTCTTTATCACTGGCTTTTTCTTTGATAATATTACCTTTATTATCATACTCCATATAAGCATAATGTTTCTTTCTCATGAAGAGAGCTTTCATAGCTTTTTCAAATTCTAGATAAAGAGGGGGTGGAAAAATACCCTTGGTAGCTGCTTGGATAATATTACCATTTTCGTCCCTCTTTTCTTTGCACCCATTAATGGCTAATTCCATTTCATCAGCTACTTGCCAAATTTTTTCTTTTTCCTTTTCTAAACCAGGTACATAAACCATGGTTGAGTCGGTATTTTTGACAATTATTTCACCTACGCCTGCTCCAAAATTACCACTTTCGGTTTCTAAATCATATACAAAATTTTCTTCTATATATAGTTCTATTATACTTTTTATTTTTCTTTTTCTATCTTTATATTTTTTAGTTATTATATATACTTTTTCTTCTACTATTAAATATATATCTAATTTGATAGATTTAGCTAAATAATATAATTTTTGAGCTAATATTTTATCGTTACAATAAATATCACCGTTAACATTATATTGATAAAAATATTTTGTATAAAATTCTTTTCTCTTATCATAAGAACTATTTAATATTTCATATAAATTATTAAGTTTTAAATTATGATGAAATTCTGTTGGAAAAGAATGAAGCAATTTAGTATCTTCATTACATTCAGAAGGTTTAATTTTAATTTTATTTTCGTCCAATAAAGAATGATCCTCTGTTACACAAACTGAACCATTATAACTATTAACTTGATATATTTTTTTATTAGTTTTATGTCTAATAACTCTTTTTATTTTAGACCATCCTTCTGCAGTCCAAACCTTATATTTCGTTGAAGCTTGCTGTTTTTCTTTACGATTAGTTTCATTTATTTTAAAGCCATCATATGGTTGCCAATTATCAGCGCATTCTCCGATAGTTTTAATGATAATTTGATTATTTTCATCTTTCAATAATAACGGTTCGTCGCCCAAAACACTATCACCGTATACCGTAGTAGCCCCGTACTTTTCTTCATAAAATTTAGAAGCATCGATGATTAATTCACGACCGCGCGATGTAACAGACATACTACCTTCAATAAGGGAATATTTGCCTTTTACCTGAGCACCTAAAAACCCATAAAGTGAATTAGCAGATACCTTTAAACCCAATTGTCGCGAATCCAAAATGATAGTATTAACTTTCATACTAAAAAATTCTTTGTTTAATTTATCACTATATTTATCCAATCTATCTTCCTTTTTTGCTTCTTCAAAAATAGCCGAAAATATTTCCCAAGCTTTATCATTCATGTCTCCGACTAACATATCTTGGTTTTCACGAAAAGGAATAATAATACCATTATCAATAATATCTAATTTTTTATTAATACCTTTCATCTCCTTTTTAACCTTTTTACGATTACCTAATAGATTTTCTAAGATACCTGGCAAGAGACCTTTTTTTACCTCTGGTTTAACGAAACCAAATTGATATTCTTTATGTACTTTTTCACCTACTATTTTGTTACTATTAGCTTCAAAATCTTCATCCCATTCGCCATAATCAAAATTATCATCTTTGGGCGGTTTAGCATCTTTAGGCTCATCCTGGGCTATTTGAAAAAGATTAAACTTATCTTTTTCGATGCCTTTCAAAGTGGGTAATAATGTAGTGAAGCAAATATTATAGGCAATCATAATGGATGGATATAGAGAATTAAAATCAAAACAAATAACTAATTCCCAAAATCCAACTTTGGGATCAGCTACATACCCACCATTGAAAAAAATAAAATCTTTATCTCTTCTAGTTAGAACTATATTTTTGTGACTAGCAGCATGATAAAGTTGGGCAATACAACGTACTTGTTGGCCTCTGGTAAAAAAGTCCATAGGTGTGACCCGAACAATACTAGATAATTCAATCAAAGAAATCCAGACATTTAGTTTTTCAAAAAGACGAATTACCAAGAGCGAGTCCTTTACATTATAATCAATAATTAAAGTATTATCCTTTTTGACTTTTTCAAAAGCTACTAATTCTTCCGAAGTAAGAATACTTTTATCTTTTTCAAAAGCAGCCAAGGCTTGATCATAGTTTTCGGTATTAGTACGTTGCATAATTACACTCATCATATCAACCATACGTTTGTGAATTTCAAACATTTCATGTGCTTTCAAATCGACTTTACTTTCCCCTAGAAAATGCTTTCCCACAGCTGTTAAATTATACATAGGTAATTTGTGATCTCGTTTAATATAGGGTAACATATCTACTGAAATTCGTCCCGGACAATTAAAAATATGCAAACGATTGAAACCATAAGCACTAGAATTCCAACTCATATTTTTCATAGTACAACCTAGTTCTAACAAGCGTCCAACATTGCGCCATTCACAAGCCACATCTACCAAACGAGCATTAATATAATCATAATCAAAACCAAAGATATTATAACCAATAAAAACATCGGGATCTTCTACTTCAATAATATCGAAAAATTTCTCCAATACTTCCATTTCGGTCTCTACATTATAAGTAATGACGTCATCCAATGGTTCAGAGGGGCCAATGATAATAATATAATCTTTTTTACTTTCTGGTTTCATATAGGTTTGAAAAGTAAGAGATATAGAAAAGATGATATCTTCGTAATAATGTTTTTGCGGAAAAGCGCGATGACGATGAGAATAACTTTCAATATCGAAGGAACAGATAATGGGATAAGAAAACCACAATTCATTATCTTTGGGTAATTTTTTTATACTCTTCCAACTTATTTCATATTCCTTAAAAGGTCGATGTTTTGGTCCAGATTTAGAAATTCTTTCTGGATCATCTGTAGCTATTTCATTACCTTGGCAAATAAATCTTTCACTGGTACCTAAATTGCGCAGGGAAAACATCTTATTAAAAATATCTACATCCATTTCACAAAATTTTAATTCTAATTTACCATAATTCTTAGTGTATAAATTTTTACATACTCTAGATATAGTATACATATTATCAATAGTACTAAATACCATTAACATAAATGGATATTTCTTATTACCGGTATAATAATATAATTTATCAGAATACATAAAATCCCATTTAACAGGTAATTCTATCTCTTTTCCTTCCGCGTTTTTATCGTTTTTTCTTTGGATAGTCTTCTTGATATCTCGATAAATTTCTTCGGCATGGGAAAAAGTATATTGTATAATATGACCATTATTATCGATAATAGTAGGCAGCTCAATTTTACAAAAAACAGGAAAGTCTCTAACTCGAAGTAAACAGGGTTCTGAATGTTTGTTAAAACACCATAACTGTATTTCAGTTTTAATGTCTCCATCTTTGTTAACTGCTTTATCGTTAATATTAATATCGTAACTATGAACTTCTAATTGTACCATGTTTAATGTATTTTTCATCTACAATTTACTTTAACTAATTCATTTTTATTTTTTATAAAATGACTACCATAAAAGATAGAAATCAGACTAATAAATTAATTAATAAAGCTGCTAATAGCTCGACATTTACTGTTAAGGAAAATGTTAAATTACAATGGAGTTTCTGGCTTTCAATTATTAGTTTTATTGGATTATTAATTACTATTTGTATAGCCATTGCAGCTTTAGCCATCGCACTAAAAGATGAGAATAAAATTAATCTTTTCTCTCAAGCAGTGAGCGAAAGTAGATTAGTAGCAAACACAGAATATAGCACTATGTATACTTATTATACTCAAGCTAATGATAAAACTTTACAAAATTATTCAGGAGAATTTGAAGTCACAGTTAATGACTCATCAGCTATTGATTTTATAGTTACTGATCAAAATGATGTTAATATCACAGGTGCTGTTTCCAAAGGAGCTAATAACCTACCTACTATTATACCTTTTAAAACTAATGGTAAACCTAGTGAATTAAAAATAAATTATAAAACTGCTAGTTCTTCTATTTCTCTTAGACGTATTGATCTGAATTTAGATTAATCTAAAAAAAATACAAAGTAAAATGATAGAAGATACTGTTTTTCAAGAACCTTCATATAATGAAGAAACTACTTTTAATTCTAGTGTAGCTAATTTATTTGCTAATTTTAGTAGTGGCGCTAGTGGTGTCACTAGTATCACTCAGGGAAATGGTATTTCCTGTAATCCTAATCCTATCATATCCACTGGCACTATTTCTATAAATGCTGAAATAAATGATCTTAACGGGGTTAGTATTAGTTCAGCGCAAACTAATCAATCATTGGTTTACGATGGCGCTAATTGGGTTAATAAAGCTATGAGTGGTTCTTGTCCTATTGCTTTTACTGCTTTAACAGATACTCCCAATTCTCTCACTGGAAGAAATAATAATTTAATAGTAGTTAATTCTAGTGGCACTTCTGTGACTACAATAAACAATGATTATAAAAATAGTATTGTGGCCGGGAGTGGTATTGATGTAATTGAGAGTACTAATGCTGCGCGTATATTATTAAATGCAGGAAGTTTATTAGAAAATTTTACTAGTAATAATGCCGATAGATATGTAATAGAAGATAGTAGTGGCAATAATAGAAGAATTAGACAAAGTAATATTGATAATAGTGGTTTTAGAAATGATAGTAATTATATTAGTTTAAGTAGTTTAACAGCTGATGCGCCTATATCTTTTACCACTTTTGGTACTTCCCGTGGCGTTTTTAGTCTCACCAGTGGTCCCTCGGTGGATTTTAATAGTGGCGTCTCTGGGATTTTACCTATTGAACATGGAGGTACTTCTGCTGGTACTTCTGCTGGAGCTAGAGAAAATTTAGGATTAGTTTATAATGTAAATATTTTATCACAATCTGGACCTAGTTTTGATAATACTCTTTTTGGCGATAATATATTTTTACAACCTAGTTTTTTTGGTTTATCTATTGGTACTAGTGGCAGTGGTTATACTACCAGCGATGCTACTTTAATATTAAGTCCTTACGAAAATATAGGTATTTCTATTACTGCTATTGGCGTAGGGGGCGGGATTAGTACCTTTACTACCAACGGAGGAGCTAGTTTTTTGGGCAGAGGTAATTACCCCGATGGTATAGAAACTTGGTCTGTTAACCAAGCCGGAGGTGTAGGTGGAACTTTTTCGGTCACCCCAGAAATTAATTATATTAATTTTGGTATCAGTACTGGCTCGGATGGTATAGGATTTCGTAATCATTATGGAGATATAGAAATTAAACAAAATAATGGACTTAATTGGCAAACTATTTTTCCCATCACTACCTCTAAAATAGAAGACATAATAACTACTGGTGTTAGCCTTGGAGATATCTTAATTTATAATGGTACTAGTTGGGAATCACAAACAGTAACAGGTGCTATTACTATAGATCATACCGGCGGAACTAGCTATGCTGGTTCGATTAATCCAGGTTTAATTACAACTACCGGATCAAGTATAACAGTGGCTGAATTTAGTACTCTTTCAGGAATGTCTTCCTCTAAGGGAACTATTCAAGAGCAATTGGATGATAAAGTGGGGACCAGTGGCGTCGCTCCGGTTTACGGAGATTTGATTTATTATACTGATGCTTCTACTACTTGGCAACCCCTTTCCATAGGAGCATCTAGAAAAATATTAACTACTGCATTGGGTACATCTGTCCCTAGCTATGAATTTTTACACGATATTTTACTGGCTACTACTAGCAGTGGTCTTTCTCCAGCTAGTCAAATTGAAGTAGCTGTTATGAGCGGTACCAGTAGTACTGATTTAGCAGTACCTATGTATTCTATTTTACAACAATTTACTGAAGGTGTTAGCTGTGGTATTGATATTGATTCAACTAATAGTATTTTAGAATTAAATTTGGGTAGTTTACCTGAACCTGGTGTTAGTTTAAATGGTAATGACGAATTAGCATATCATTCTAGTTTAGCGACGACGACTAATAAAATTACTTTAACTAATTTTTGTGAAAATATCAGTGGCTCTGGTCTATGTTCTACAGCTGGTGTTATTGATGTTAATTTTACTGGTACTGTATTAGCATTAGGGGTTTATGATGTAGGTACCTCTCCTTCGGGTGTTTCGGGAAATTTAGCTTATTTTAATGATGGCGATGCTGGACAGCCTTGTCTGGGTGTTCATGATGGTACATGTTGGCGTGTGGTTTCTTTAGGTAGTGGTATATCTACCTCTTAACTTTATATTTAATATTCTTAAATATAAAATGAGTGTTTTTTGTACTGACAACAGTAATTTAGTACAATCATTGAATACGTTACTAACAAAATGTAACCAGAATAATTATTTAGATAGTTTTAATCAATCACCAGATAATGAACTATTGAGCAGAGCTTGTGGAATTCCAGCTCCTACTAATATTTTCGAAAATAATAATTTTAATACTAATTTACCCGCCGTGCCAGACCAAACTACCTTTTATAATTTTTGGAATGTACTAGGTCAGGTAGAGGATCTTTCTGACAGATTTAGGAACATACTTATGGGAGGTAAATCCTTCCCTGGTGATGCATCCAAATTCTATCCTTTATTTAATGCTCTTATTGGGAGATTATTTTATTTTTTAGTATGCACTGTTGCTCCCAGTACCAATAGTCCTCCTTTGTTAAAAGCTAGTGATCCCAACGCTACTATCTTAGATAATTGGAAATATTTCTTAGCTAATTTAAGAGGTATATCTTCTAAAAATACTTGTCAATATTGTTTAGATAATTATTTATTACCAGCTATTGGTAGCAAAGGAGCTAGTTCTGCTGGCAAATTGGCTAGAAATTTATTAGCTAATAATCCTTTTTTAAGAGGTTGGTGTGGCTGTTGTATCCCTCAAAGTGGTGACTATAATTATAAAGGAGATAGTTATAATTTCCTAAATCCTTTCATAGGTAAGACTAATACCGGCGAATATTCTCTTAATTGTGAACCGGTTTGTAATACTCCGGGAGAAACTTTTGATGCTAGTGATAAATCCATAATTATTCCTCTTATTGAAGGTGATAGTCAATATGTTAACGCAGTAATCCCAGTACCGACTACTAACCTTAATTATGAACCCCCCACATGCAATGATACGGTATGTGTGATTAATAATATTACTATAGAAACTATTGCTACCAAAGGTGGAGGAATTAATTTTAATCAAGTTTGTCCTGGTTGCGTTAAAGATCCCGGGAAATGTATTTGCTATACTTACGGGAAAGGTGCTGCGGATAAAATTAGTTCCGGTAATTCTGGAATGCAAGACCCAGCTATTTTTAAACAAAATTGTCCTAATGCTTTTTGTTTTGAAGAGCAGGTTAATGGAAATTATAAAGAAGTAAAATGTAATACTGTTAATCCTGGTAATACGGGTAAAGATCCTATAAATACTTATAATGGCACTGGCGTATTTAACGATTTAAGTGAAGCTAATATTTACGGCGTAGATACTTGGCTATTTCCTATTAGTTTATTAGTCATATTAATTATTTTATTTTTAGGAGCTATTTTTGTCACTGTTTATCGTAACAGAGTAATACCCAGAATGAGGCAAGAAAATCAATAATTATTTTACTTAAAATGAAAGTTAAAGATTTCATACCCAAAATATTAAAACAGGAAAATATAAATGAATATTTTGCTATACCAGGTGACTATAATTTAGCTTTATTAGATGCTTTTAATAAGCAAAATATTAAGGCGCACTATCCCTTAAATGAACTTAACATGAGTTATATGTCTGATGGTTATGCTCGGCAAAAAAATATAGCAGTAATGATAACTACTTTCTCCGTGGGAGCTTTATCTGCTTTGAATGGTTTTGCTGGTAGTAAAGCTGAACATAATTCTACTTTGCATATTTGTTGTGGTCCTAGAGAAAGTAAAGAACATATTTTTCATCATACTATAGCAGAAACAAATACTGATTATGTTGTAGATATATATTCCAAAATAACTCCAGCTAGTTATAAAATTAAAAGAGGTAAAGATATTATTCTATATTTGAAGAAAGCTCTAGATTATATAAAAAATAATAATTTTCCTGCTTATTTAGAAATTCCTATTGATATTTTAAATGAAAACATAGAACCAGAAAATATAGATATAGATATTAAAAATAAAAAACTTATTCATTTAGAAGAAAAAGAAATTATTAATAGCAAAAAACCCATTATTATTTTCGGCAGTCATAGTAGATTTTATGATACCACAACTCTGTTGGAAAATATTAAATGTCCTTATATAATTATGCCTGATGCCAAGGGAATGGTGCCGGAAAATAATGATCATTTTTTAGGATTATATTGGCCAGATATAAGTCAAGAGGGAGTAGAAGAAAGCATCGAGGATTCGGATTTAGTTATTTATTTTGCTCCGCTTTTTAATGATTATAATACCAGTGGTTTTAAACAATATAAGGGTAAGAAAATGAGAATAGTAAATAATATTAAAGGAAAAGTAAATAATATTTGGAAAAGAAGAACAGAAAATATCAAAACTAATAATATAACAAAGCATATTGATCTAAAAAATATTCAAAATATTTTCCAAAATTATATACATAAAAATAATATTATTTTCGCAGAAACCGGAACTTCTTGGTTTACAGCACTTTATTTAAGATTGCCAAAAGGAGCTTCTTTCGAAATTCAAATGCAATATGGTTCAATAGGCTGGGCTTTACCAGCCGCATTAGGTTGTTCTTTGGCACAAAAAAATAAAGAAATTATTTTATTTTTAGGTGACGGAGCTGGTCAGATGACGTTTCAGAACCTAGCTTTATACGCTAAATATAATCCTAATATTATAGTGGTTTTTATAAATAATTATACCTACGCTATTGAAAATGCTATTCACAAAGGACCTTATAATAATTTAACTGAATGGAATTATTCTACTATAGTAGAAAATTTAAATAATAACGATAATTATAAAGTAGTAAATATTTTTTCATCACAAGATTTGATAAAAAGTTTGGAAGAGAAAAAGAATAAAAAATATTTTCTTTTTCTTAATTGTTTTATTCGTCCCAATGATATATTAAAAGAAAATATTATTTGGGGTAAAAACGTATCCAAATTTAATAATAAGCCAGCTCATTAAAATAAAAAATGATTATAAGGAATTGAAAGCTGTTTGCGAGATAAAAATATTGGTCTTGTCCGCGAATAGGACGGAATTGAAATTATAAAAAAAATTTATAATTTTTTAACTAGCTACGAATTAACCTTGTTTTAACAACGCAAACTAAATTTCAATCATGGCTTCGATTAATTTTGAACAACACCTTTGTTCAGAAGATACTAAGTCAGATCATGCACTTGTTTACATGGATGTTTCTGGTTCTATGCAATTTGGGCTATATTACAGAGGACAGGTAAATCGTAGCGGTAGCGGAAAGGATTGGATTCTTGAAAATTTACCCCTTTTTCACAATATGTTTGGGGATTTTGATCTCCAAACATATGGACAAGATGTTGCTTCATTTCCACAGAGAGTTACATCAAGATTTAATTTTAAGGATTTAAATTTTGATGGTTATACTTATCCGCTGAATTTCTTGTCTCCGTGTAATGCTGGAATTAAACCTCCTGAAACAATAATCATAATCGGCGACGGAGAATTTACTGGTACTCGTGGAGTAAATGGCACTGATTATTTTCTGCACAATTTACGTATAATCTCTGAAAAAGGATTTCTTGCTAATTTGAAGAATTTTTTTGTCTTTTTCACTCCGAATACAAGACATGAAATACGTCAAGAATTGGAAGATGCATTACTAAACTTTTGTACAGTCCAAGAAGGAGTAGCCATTTCGCCTCATTTTGTACAATGTGTTCCTGGTGGGACAGAAATGTCTTCGGAAATAAATGAAAACAGGAATAGAACATATCTTGATGTCCCGTCAGGATGGTTTTCTGTCTTTGGAATGGTTTCCTTTTCGCCAGATATTTCTCTCTCTGAGGTGTCTCGTTTGGTAAAAGAACATGATATTGAGTTACCGATAAAGATTTTGGAAAAAATGAAGTATTTCATCCAAAACAAACCAGAGCAGTTGGAAAAAGGAATTTATTCCAAAATTCATAAACTTCTTCATATTCTTTTCAGGGACACCGGGGAATATAGAGATTTTATCTCAACAACCATGAGAGCTGCATCTGTAAGAACAAAGGAGATTCTAACCAGGCTAATCGAATCTTCCTATCAAGATGAAGAAGAAGCAAAGGAAATAATGAAACCGACTCTTCCGTATCAAACTGATGATTTTGTTTCTTTTAATCTTCCTCGCGATATTTTCGATGCAATAAGGGCCAAGGTAACTCTTGTTTCTTTGATGGAAGATTTTCTTAACACAGCAAGACCGAAAGAAGAAAAGGGTTTTCCGATTCTTAACCAAGAAGCTCCACAACAAGTACTGGAAACATGTTTCAGGATGATATTTTCACCATATCAGATTTCTGATTTGTTAAAAACTATTGTGATAATGTCGATCATGATTTCTAAGGCAGAACTTCCGGATAAATTTTTGGAAATGACCAAAAGAACAGCTTTTGGAATGTCAAAGACAATCAGAAATCAAATTTTATGCGACAATCCTGACCCAGTATTTTATGCTGCCCGAGTTTGCACAACAGTTGCTGATTTTCTGGTCCTATTTCAAAAGGAGATCTTCCCCGATCCTTCCGAAGATGAAAGAGCAAGAATTCATCGGTTTCTAGTTGCTTCTAGAGTTTACAAGACTTTTGGAGCAGTGAAATCTGTTATGAATGATTTGACTATTGTTCGACAAATTCCTAAGGGAGGACATCGATTACCAGTCAAAAATGATCTTGTTCTGTTGCCTTCTTTTGAAGGGGACCCGCAACCAAAATTACCTTCTTTGGCAAGAATCATTTCTGTCAAGAACAAGAAAGGCAGAGTTTGGATCAAAGTGGAGTATCTTGATAAAGAATTCGGGACAAACGATACTCATACGTATAAGGTTGGTAACATTTCTGAAACTGGATTTGAATTTTTGGCTCACCAGGCCAGTGAAGATCTACTCTTTACATTAAATCGCTTTGTAATGAGAATGTCAGAAAGACCCGAGCTTCAAGGACCTGAAAAAGATGAGAATATTCTAAAGAGTACTCTGGAAGATTTCAAAATACTTCTCCCGGATCTTCCTCCTATGGAATTTGAAGATATTCATATTCCTGTTCCAAGAAAATTAGTGATAAACAATCTTGTCTCTTCCCCTGTATTGAGAAAACTTCTTTTACATGGACAAAATCCAAATATGAAAGATATTATTAATGCAATGGAAGAGAATGATGACGAGGAAAGATATTTAGAGTTTAAAACCGGAAATGTTCAATATATTCTCACCCCAGAAGATATTGAAAGACTCAAAGAATTATTTGATTGTCAAATTTCAGTCAGAAACCCTGAATTCTCCCTTACTCAATTGGAATTGGATAATTGTCCCATTTGTTTCGACGAATGTGCTACAAAAGACATGATCCAAGAACCTTGCGGGCATCGTTTGTGCAAGGATTGTAATAAGCAATTACAGCCTAATTACACCAGTGGAGAAATTGTTGAAGCTCAACATCTTTGCCCTTGTTGTCGAGAACTAATTCGGTTTGAAGATGAAAATGTGACCAGTTGGTTTAACGGACCCAGATCCCAACTTGCTCGTTTCTGTCAAGGTTGCAAGGTCTTTTTTCTCCAAGATCCTCCCGCTTGCGGGGGTGGAGAGGAAGCCATCTCGAAGAAATGCGATGCTTGTACTGTTTCACAATTCAGAGAATGTCCTGGTTGTAAAACAATGGTAGAGCACACGGGGGCATGTGATCATATGCAATGTACTAATTGCGATACACATTTCTGTATGGTCTGTGGTTATACCCCAGGAGAAGAAGACGAAAGTGTTTATGAACACATGGACAGCGAACACGGTGGTATTTATACCATCCAAAATCAAGTTCATGGTGTTGACGACAGCGATGACGACGATGATTTGTGGTAGTAGTATTTTTTAAATAGTTTCGGTCTTGGCACTTGTCAAAGACCACAAAAGGTTCATGATTCAGAATCATGAATTGCAACAAAAAACGAAAAAAAACGAAAAAAAACGAAAAAAAAACGAAAAAAAACGAAAAAAAAACGAAAAAAAAACGAAAAAAAAACGAAAAAAAAACGAAACCTTATATCACTGTTTAATATAAGGTTTGATAACTATTATTAATCTTTAAAAATAAAAAGAAAATATTATTTGGGGTAAAAACGTATCCAAATTTAATAATAAGCCAGCTCATTAAAATACTCATCGCCATATTCTTCTTCTTGATCATATTCTTCACGATCCCGTAAACTTTCTAATCGATTATAATCAATATCTTCTCCTTGATAAATCATTTTATTTTCTTCTAAATCATTAATTTCTGATTCCAAATTTCCTGGTAATGAATTATCTATATTATTAATTAATAATAAATAAATGATAAAATCTTGTCGAAAAGTATATAAACTATTTTTCTTTTCTAAATCAAAAATTCCTCTTTCTTTGATATCAGCTACTATTTTTTCAAAATCTTGATTAAAATTTAAAATAATATTACCTGGTTCAAAATTCTTTTCACTGAAATATAAATAAGCCATAATTAGAAGCGGAAAATTTAAATTAGCAAAATTAGGTACTCTTCTTAAATCAGCAATAATTTTATCTTTATCCTTTACTCCAAAAAGTGCTAAATCTTGATAAAGTTTTTCTATCAATCGTTGTTGCTCGTCTTTGCTTTGTCGATAACGACGTAAATCTAAAACTCTGGCTCTTTTGTCAATACCTTTACGTTTAACATATACATCTAATCTAAGACTCATATTTTAAAAATGAATATAAATAATTAACTTTTCTTAAAAAAAGATGGCTGATATTAAATTTTATAATCTTCCTTTTCATATTTGCAGTTGCAGAAATGAAAATAATGAACCTACACAAATAGCTCGCAGATATAAAGAATTTTATGATTTATTAGAAGAGAAAAAAAATAGCGTAGAAGTATTAAAAGAAATGGGTTTAATGCGTATGTGTTGTCGTAAACGTTTTTTAGCCATTCCAGTTATTCCTATGATTGATCGCAGTAAAAATCGCTTTTTTGATGATACTAATAGTAATAATGTTATTAAAGCTGATAGTCGTGAATTAAAACCGGGTGTCGAACCGCCTGATTTTCCCCTCTTAAATGCTTAAAAATTGATTTTTAATTATTATCTATAATTAAAAATTATTCAAGATGTCTTGTAAATGTGAAAATTTAGAAGATAAGGTTATTAAATATAATCGTTTACTTGCTGCTAGAAAAAAAAGAGATGAAATTTTTGAAGAATTAAATATTCATAATGAATGTTGTCGTAAAAAATTACATGATATGTTTATGAAAAATACGGAAGAAACAAAATTAAAAAACTATAATATTGACTTAATTTTGGTTTCCAAAAAAGCTAGACCTGCTACTTTGTTAACCATGCTTACCGACAATCAAATAACAAAAATAAAAAGAGATTATCCTGATTTAATATATACATTTAGAGATAGTAATAGTGAAGGAAAAAAGAGCTATTTTGTTAGCTATAAAAAATTACCAATTAAAAAAAAAGGAGAAAATGATCATATTTATACTGGCAGGATATTAGGTTATCAAAATCCTATTGATGTTTCAAATTCTAAACCAAGGTATTTTATTGGATACTATGCTATATCTGAAAATGAAAAACTTCATTTCTACAGCGAAGGAATAAGATTTAAAAATCATTATAAAAGTAATAAAGCTAAATTCTCCAAGGCTTTAAAACCTTATGGTTATACCATAGAAGAAGTGATAAAGAAAAATCCAAGATATAAAAATTGATTTCTAATTAATTATTTTTAATTAGAAATGTATACTAATGTAGAACAAATACCAGACGAGGTAATTAATTTACCTCTTGGACAATTACTTTGTAAAGCTGAAAAATGGAATATACCGAGAAAAAATATTATGAAAAAAAGAAGATTAGTAAAATCTAGAATATATACTAGAAAATCTAGAATTTTTAGAAAAATAGAATTAGATAAGAGAAATGAAAAATTAGAAGAAATAAAAAAATTAGAAGAAGAAAATCAACATCTTAAAGTAATGCTTAAACAATATGATCTTTTTATTAATGAAATTCTGTTGATGCAGAAATTAAAGTAATTTTGTTAAATAATAAATTATATTATTATTTATTATTATTTAAATTAAGAATTTTCTAATTGTGTAACTCTTGTGATTAAATCAGCTACCTGTGTTTCAAGTGTTACTGTTTTGGCTTTTTCAGCATCTAATTGACTACTTAATTCCTTAGTGGCAGCAATATGATAGTTATGGATATAGTCCCAATTAATCCATAAAGGTGTCTGTGTTCCCTCGGCATTGACTTCTTGTCCTGTAACTGCGGGAGACAGACCGGTAATAGACCTTACATTTTGAGCTATCACTCCTATCTCATTGTCCCATGTATAATTATCTTTGACAGAAGGCCATTCTGCGTCTGTCGGCATCCAAGTACCCGAAACTCCTTTCGGTATTTCTATTATTTTTTCATAGGTTTGGGGGTGCAGTTGGTTTATTGCAGCTAGTGCACTAGGACCAGAAACTAATACTTCTTCATATTTAATTCTATCGTCTGACCAGCTTGACCATGACCCACTGGTGGTCTTCGCAGCATCACCGGCAACTTCTAGTTGGTAGGAACTATTATGTAGTGAAAGCCTGTTAATACCTACTTTACCCCCTTGGTTGATACATAAAGCATTTTCTATATCATCTACTACAAATTTCATTGAATTAAATGTATGAAATATAAAAGGGTCGTCTGTAGAGGAACCTGTATTTGATGGTTGCTTTAGAGCGAGAGGTCTTACTTGACTACCATTGTGAAAACTCCAAGTTTGTAAAACACCTTCGGAAATATGCGTGTCAGAGTGTACTTCCAGTAAACTGGAAGGCGAATCTGTCCCAATTCCCACGCTCCCCCCGGGTGTTATTATCATTCTATCGGTACCGGCAGCATTTAAAAAATACTAGATCCACTATCTAATGTCAAACCAGTATTATCGTTCTTAGCTTTGACAATACTGGTTCCTACTTCCGTTAAACCAGCCACACTAGCTGAACTTCCACCAGTAGTGATATTTAAATCACCCAATTCAAATAATTTCAAACCGGACATATTTTATTAATTAAACTTTTTTTTTTATTACTATTATAAGGTATTAGAAGCCCTTGATTATATAGTAGAATAAATTATAGAAAAAAATTTTATTAAATAATAAATTATATTATTATTTATTTACGCATATCGAATTTCTTATATTTATATCTCTTACGTAATTCCTTTTCTAAAATATCTAATTTAGCTAACCAAATATCTTGAGCTCTGATATCACGAGCAGCTTTGGCCCGAGCGCGAGCTTCTTCTAATTGTTGTTTATATTTAACCAAACTTTCCTCAGAAAAGTCTCTACTTTTAGATTTATCATAATATTCATAAGGTATATCAAATTCCTTCATTTTCTCTTTCACTAAATCTTCTTTTACTTTAATAATTTTGATATCTCCTTTAAGTACATGAATAATAAATTTCATACGATAAGATATATCTTTTTCACGATCTTCTTCATTTTTAATACGATTGTTTCTGACCGCTTCATAATGGGTAATCATATGTTCATAATATTTATCCATGACTTCTTGAATACAACTATATTTTCTGGGAAAACCATAATGATCAATTAAAGTGATATTAGAAAGACCAATACTTCTAATTAATTTGAGGTTCATTTCATTAGGGGTACGCCAATGTGAATTCCAATGAATTTCAAAACAAGCTTCTTCGGTAGTAGAGTTATCTTTGAAGTCATAAATAGGACGATCTTTGCCTTTTTGTTGTACCAATAATTCTAACCATTTACGATAACGATGCAACCAAGTACCAATGGGTAATTCAGAGACTTTAATAATAGGTCCATCATTTTTGTGAAATCCTTGAATGGAATATTTACCGTATGTTCTCAGAGTTAATTTACTATCTTTCAAATGAGCCAAAAGAGCTAAATTTTCTCTATCTAGACGTTCCATTACTTCGGTTTCTTCATCAATAGCTCGGGTGGGCGAACCAGTAATAGGTTTTTCTTTATTAAAATCAGCCGGTAACATTTCGTTCTCAATATCGTCTTTACTTTGATCACGATTAACAATTTTCATCTTGCCTTTGAACGCATTGTACCAAGGTACGATAGGCTTGGCTTCTTCTCCTTTGCATTTGGCTCGATAATAAGCAATCACATCCAAAGGATTATGACACGGGGTAGTGGTAGAAAAAGCAGTGGCAATACCATTAGTACCGTTAACTATACCCATAGGAATAACTCCGGGTAACCAAAGTGGTTCTGTTTCTTCATCATCAACCATACGTTTCTTGACCAAATCAACGGATTCGCGCTGATAAACTAAGGGTATCCACCAAGCTAAATGTGTCTCTGAATATCGAGCATCGGCGGCATTATCACCACCATCGGCACGAGTACCAAATTGGCCATCTTTCTTAAAATAGCCCATATTGTTACTACCAATAAAATCTTGGGCCATTTTGATAAAAGTATCAATCAGTGATTTCTCACCATGATGGTATTGTGACATATCGGCGGCTTTGTTAGCAAAGCGGCCAACTTTGATAGACTTACCCCTCTTGGGATCATAATGAAAATATTCCAAAGCTGACCACAAAGCTTTGCGTTGCGATTCTTTAAGATGATCATATTCGGAGGGAATAGCTCGGAATAAACTAGCTACTGAATAACTAACTAATTCTCTATTAATAAATTGACTAATATCCTGAGCTTGTAATAATTTATGATTATATTTATCTAAATGTTTAGCATCTTTAATAATATCATTAACATCCACAGAAATAATATCTTCTAAGTTGGTAGCATCACGCCACTTTTCAATCCATTCTTTGCGCTTGTGAGAATTATCTTTATGGAAAGCTAGATCAAAATTATCAGTGCATTTACTATCATAAAAACAGATTAAAGTAGGAGCATGTGAAATATCGTCTTTGATATCATCATCGTTGGAAGTACCCAAACCTTTATAATATCTAGCATGATAAGATTTTGGTAAACCATTAGGATAATTCTTTTTACACCATTCATCAAATTGTTGTTGGCTAAAAAAACGGTGTAATATTTTATCATTTTTCATAATCTTTATGATAGGTGTTCTTAAATATCCTATCATATTTTGAGTCAATAATTGAGGAAATTTTTCACGGAAAAAATTAAGCACAATAGCCAGTATATGCGAGCCATCATCGTCAGAATCACATGTCATGATAACGAAGCCATATCGCAGCTGTTGTAAATTATGTGTCAAACTATAATCTATTTCTTCACGCAAACCCAAGATTTGTTTGATAGTAGCAATGACAGCATTATCAGCATATTGGGAAGGCCGAGCCCGAGTGACGTTTAAAAACTTACCTTTCAGTGGCATATAACCGTTATAATCTTTACCTCCTTCGATCATACAAATTCTTTTTTGTGGATAATTAGCAGCCGAATTTCCTTCTACTAGATAGAGTTTACATTTGAGACTTTCTTTGGTCCCAGCTAAATTAGCATCTTCGCCTTTATCCATAACCACATGTTTTCTTTTTTTACCATCACTGTTAGCAGCACTTTTGAAAGCAATAGCTTCCAATTCAGCATAAAGACGATTAAGCACGTCCCAGTCTTGAATTTTCTTCAAATTATCTGTTGTTAAAGCTAAGTTAATATTAGGAGCAGTTAATCTAGTTTTAGATTGAGAATTATATTCTGGATCAGCCACGCGAGCATTAATAACAAAACTTAAATGAGATTTAATATTTTTAGCACTTATAGTTGCCCCTGTATTTTTCTTCTTTTTCTTACCACCATTAATAATATTAGAAATATATTTACAAACGGGATCCAAAACCGCATCAACATGAACACCTCCTTCCTTGGTCAGTAAACCGTTAACATAAGAAAGAATTTGTCCTTTATCGGGAGTATCTAAAATAAGTACTTCTAATTCAGGAATATAATCAGGGTTTTTAGCTTCCATAATTTTCTTCTCTTGTGCTTTCAAAGTCAAATTATCAATACCATCGGGAGGTTGATTACCCCAAGAATATTTAATAATATTTTTCTCTAATTCTTCGGCAGGCCAAATAAGAGAAGCATAATCAACAATATTACGATAATCAAATTCTTGCTCATTAAATTTAGTTTTAATTTTACAAGCAAAGGAAAAATCTGCAGTATAACGAGTAAATAAATTAAGATCATCTTGATTATAACATTCCATACCAAAACGGTCAAAATCTAATAACCAAGAGACAGAGACAGAACCCTTCTTAATAAAAGCATCATTACTAACAGTAATTTCTGGTTTTCTGGTAGGATCATCTTTGAACATATTATCAGACCAAGTACCTATAAAACGTTGGTGGGTATCAGGATCTTCTACGGTCACCGTAAAACGTTTACTAAAAATATTGGTAATTTTAGCCCCGAAACCATTCCTACCGCAACCCATACGTTTAACACCTTTATCATAATTATTACTACTACGAAAAACACCAAAAATAAAAGCAGGTAGCCAATACCATTCTTGATCTCCTTCTTTAAATTCTACTACTTTACTATTACCTTTTTCTTTATTAATACTAATTTTCTTAACTGGAATATGTAGCCCATAATTAGTAATAGTAATTTCTTTTTCGTTGGCTATAACATCAATACGTTCAGGGTTAATCCCGGCGCGTCTAGACGCGTCACAATTATCACCAGCATTACTTAATATCTCTAAAAATACTCTTTGCACCCCTTCGGGCAGAGTAATTTCTTTTTCCAATAATTTATAATTATCCAACAATAATGCATTGTGGGATTGTGGTTTAGCGCCTCCTATATATGTATCCGGGATTTGATAAACATGACTAATGTCCGATAATCCACTATAATCGCTGATGTTTCGTTCGGTTCGATAAGTCTTGTCCATCTTTTATTTGTTTATTCCTTAATAATAAACAAATCAATTTTAAATCTAATTATCAAAATAAACATGCATCTTGCTCCTATCGGAAATATTATTTTCTTTTAATGTACTCTTGTCATTATTTAATAATTTTTTTGGGTGAGAGGTATATATTTTAAATTTTTCTCCTAAATCTTGAATATAGATAAAATCATATAAATCTGATAACAAATCATTAGAAGTAAAAAAATATATAATATTTTTCTCAGGTAATTGAAATTTTATATTAATTATTTCACCTTCTCGGCTAACTAATAATTTTTCCTTTTTTATCATTATATTTTCTTCTATTTTTTCTCTCTTTTTTCTTTCTAAATCTTTCTTTTCTTCTTTTTCTCTATCAGCTTGTAAACTTTCTTCATATTCTAAATCTTGAATAGCAATTAAGTCACTATTATTCATTTTTAATTTTATTCAAATATTCTATGGTTCTACGACAAATAGGACAATTATTATGACCTAAAATATCTAGTTTCTCAAAACACTCTTCGCAACCGTAGTGACCGCAATTAGTTTTAACATTACTTTCTTCGTAACAGATACAACAATTATTGATTTTTTTTTCTACAATAGTATCTTTGTAAAATATAATTAATTCTGCTTGACTGTCAAATAAATTATTTAATTTATATATCAATTTTGTAGATTTTGTTTTATCATTGATATTACATAAATGAAAGTAACAATATTTATATATAGAAATACTATTTTTATTATCTAATGATAAAATCCACTTTGCTAATTTAAAATGACCTTCTAAGAAAGCTTTAGTGAAAAAAAAATTATAATGTTTTGAAATATTTATATTTGGATATTCTCTTATTATTTTTTTAGCTTCATCTAATTCATTATTATTGCAAGCTTCAAAAAAACTACATAATTTATCAACATAAGGATTATTATTACTAAAACAAAATTTTAATAGCCTTATAAGAAATAAATTTAATTTATCAATTACAAAAAATAATAAATCCATGTTATTATATTTCTAAATAATAATATTTAGAAATCAATTTATAGAAAATCAGTATTTAAATTACTACTACTATCTGGTATATCCTGTAAGCGACCTTTATATATATTGGACTCTTCTTGCTCTATATCAAAGAATTCACCATTTTCTGGAAATTCAATATAGCTTCTAGGACCAAAGATAACCTGGGGATCTTTTCTCTGTTTTAATACATGGCCATATAAAATAAATAATGACAAGATGGAACCTATAATAAAGAAAACGATAGTTATAATGTTAGTAGTCTGGTAACCTACTGAACCTCCTTTAAAAGGTTCTACGCTTGTATCTATTTTTTCGTGATAAACAGAAAAGAAAATTATAAAAGAAATTAAAGCTATTCCTAAACAAATTATACCTAACAAACCTACGATATAAATATATCTAGGTATTTCAGGATCACTAAAAAGACTAGGCATTTTTATGAAATAAATAAAATTGATTAAAGATTAATCTTAGATCTAATAAAAAAGATGGGGATCGAATCTTTTGGTGGTTATGTTGGAAGAGCTTTTAAACCATGTCAGAGCGAGAAAAAGCCTGACAATATTAAATCTTTATTTATTGATGCTAATACTGTTTTTTATTCAGCTGCTCGTTTTATTTTTCCTCCTGATGCAGAAGAAAAAGAAAAAGAGAGAATTAGGAAGAAAGATCAAGGTGTTTTGGAAGATAAATTAGCTGATAAAGTAGCTGAAATTTTATTGAGTATTATTGATAAAATTAAACCTAGTGATAATTTAATTATTGCTGTAGATGGCTTGGTCAATGTAGCTAAATTAAATCAACAAAAATATCGTCGTTATGGTAAGAAAGAACCCGGTGAATTATTTAATACTCATAATTTTACTCCTGGTACTAAGATTATGAAAAAGATAGATCAAACCATCGAAAAAATGATAGTAAAAATAGACAATATTAAGAAAGTTATTTATTCTTCTTATTTAACACCCGGAGAAGGAGAACATAAAATTTTCGATTTGATCAGAGCTAATCAAATCATTATGAGCCAAGGAAATCATATTTTATATGGTGATGATAGTGATCTATTTATTATCAGTTTATTATCTTCTTTTCCTAATATTTATGTCTTTAGAGATAATAAAGATATTTCTATTTTTCATAATATAACTAAATTTAAAGAATTAGTTAGAAAATATATGAATACTGAAGCAGAAGAGCAAATTATTTATCAAGATTTTGCTCTATTAACTTTTTTTATTGGTAATGATTTTTTGCCTCGCTTTCCTAATTTACCTAATACTTTTAATACTATGAATTTGATGGTAAAAGTTTATAATAATATCAAAAGAAATTTAACAGATTTGGAAGGTAATATTATTTGGGAAAACTTTTATCATTTAATTAATTGTCTGGATAAATACAAAATGAATAATTACAGTTTGTATGAAAATATTGCTTATAATATAGGCAATAGAAAAACAGGTTGGCGTTTCAAATATCCTTTACCTATTCTATATGATAGTATTGATTTAATAGATGTTAAAGGTAGAAAAGTAAAAGAAGTTTACGATAGTAGTCAACATACTATTAAATTTGATTTGGGAAAATTTGCTAATTTATGGTACAATAAACAGTTTGAACCTAAGGGTAAAAAATTAAAAGAAAAATATGATAATCAAGAATATTTTACTACCCAAGATATTGTTAAGATGGTGATTAAATTTTTACAAACTTTTCAATGGGTTCTGAAATATTATTTAATGGGTGGTGAGAAAGTACCTAATAGTTTTTTCTATCCCTACAAAATTACTCCTCTTACTATTAGTGTTATTAATTATTTAAAATTATTAGTAAGAGAAAAGAAAACTAAAAATTTAAATAAGGTAATGGAACAAAAAAATTATCCTACTCATATTATACATCAATTATTATCGGTATTACCACCTTCCTCACTTTACTTAATTCCCAGTGAATATCACACTATTTATAAGACAGCTTTGGCGGCTATTTCTCCTTTGGAATTTCCTGATCCTAGACCAGAAGGAACAGACAGTGAATGGACTAAAAAACCAAATATTCCACCAGTTAATTTGCCCTTAGTTATTAATGCTACTAGAAAGATAAAATTAGCTGATGAATTTAAAATGAAAGCTAATTTAGTAGTTATCAATGACATCGAAGAAGATATTATAGAAAATAGTGAAGATTATAAAATTAAAGAAACTATTTTATTATAATTTTTAAAGATATACGAATCAATGATATATCTTTCTTTTTTTTTTATTTTGTATTTATATCCCGAAGTTATTACTCCGGTGTGTTTGTCTTAGGCAGACAAAATAGCCCCACGGGAGTTTAACAACATCAGCGGAAATAGGTTGTTGGTGCTTTAATACCTTATGATTTTTGTATGCGATGGAAAGGCATATTTTCCGATACTTGTAACACTATCTGGAATATTTACAGATGTCAAACTTGTGCATCTATCGAAAGCATAATAACCAATAGCCGTGACACTATCTGGAATGGTCACGGAAGTGAGACTGGTGCAATCCTCGAAAGCACAATTTCCAATAGTTGTGACACTATCTGGAATGACTATGGAAGTCAAACTTGTGCAACCGTAGAAAGCCCGTTCCTCGATAGCCGTGACACTATCTGGAATGGT
>Ga0208645_1000209_pt1 | contig 76276 bp, 109 predicted proteins | sample VirMetDEL_Sep_01_FD_184519 | JGI IMG/M metagenome (GOLD analysis project Ga0208645, IMG submission 184519) | Aqueous microbial communities from the Delaware River and Bay under freshwater to marine salinity gradient to study organic matter... | ecosystem: Environmental > Aquatic > Marine >... | reverse complement strand
CAACACGGATTTCATCTATTTTAGGAGTCTTCTGCGACTGTCCCAAATCCTTTTCAGCCTCAACTGTTTCTATTTGCTCATCTAAAAGTTCATAAGCCTGTTTTAATTTACTTTCACTCTTCTCTATTTTTTCAGCAAGAAGTATAAAGTTTTTTATGTCGCTTAAGAAACTTTCCGAATCTAATTGACCTGTAATCTCATTAAGTTCGCCTATCTTAGATTTTATGGATTGTACTGTTTCGTTTAAGTTTTTTGCGGCCTCTTTAACAAACTCGCCTATTTTTTCCTCAGACATGGTTTCTCCAACATTCGCAAAAACTATGTTTTCTACTAATTTATCTAAAGAAGCGGTATCAACTTTGTCAATTTTAAAATCTTCTAGTTTTCCAAAAAGAATCCTGTTTAAATTAGATTCGCCATCTGCTCCCATAAGAGGATTCCTGCCTTTTCTAGAACCATCTGCCTTTACAGAAGCAAAAACATTGAAGGCTCTATCTATATTAATGTAATTTTCCTTTGCTAATTTCTTAACTTTTCTAATATGTCTTTTGGGAATATTAGGTAATCTAGTCTTTTCGTTTAAATCTCTTTGTATCTTTTTAAACTCTTTTTCCATATAGGCTTGAATTGCTTTCTTATCGGATTTTCTCGAAGTAACTTTTCCTAAAGACACATCAACATATCTTTTAGTCAAAGATAATATAGTGTCTTTACCTATCTTTTCGTTCATATCTTCTTTAATTTTACTAACAATAGAATCTATTCCCTTGATGCCTTCACTATCTTCTGAATAAGGAACCTGTCTATATTTAATACCGAATTTATTTCCTTCCATAGTAATATCAAAATAATAGTAAGCAGGTATTATTTTCACAAATTCATCTTCTGCCTTTTTTAATTTGTTGAGTTTTTCTCTCAACTTTCTTTTTCGTTCTTCTTCGTTTTTCTTACCCTGTTCTCTATAACTAGGTACTTTTGTTTTTTTACCTTGTAAGAATCGTTTATCCTGTACTTCTTGTGCAGTAGCACCCGAAACACTAATCTTTCTATCTTTCATCCATTCGGGAACACTTCTCGGACTTGATAACTCAAATGGTTTAAGTTTTGGAACAACCTGTTCTTCAAGTTCTTTAATACCAACTTCTTTATCAATAACATTAAGTATTGCCATAATAAACTCTGGACCACGATATAATAATTTATCGTTAATCACTGAAGAAATTTTTGCAGTATCTCCTTTAACTTTATTTAAAGCACTCGGCAACAACTCAACATCTTTGCTAAGTTTTGACCAAAAAGTTTTAGTAGTTTTATTTATCTTAGGTAAGACTTGGGAAGAACTATACATAGTGGGTTCACTCGATTGTTCACTACTTCTTGAATCAGCGTATCTTTGCATTGATGCAATAACGCCTTCATTCTTTTTTCGCAAGGCGACTAATATTTTATTAATTGCTGTTTTAATTGAAGCGTCTTCTGAAGAATTTTGTAATTTTTGAAGTGTTGTAATGATGAACTCAAAGACCTCTTTGGTAGCCGCAACTCCTCTAGGATTATTTTCCAAATAATCTTTTAAGTATTTATCTGCGTCTTCGCTTTCGGGTTGATTATACCTGATAGCAACTTCATTTAGTCTATTTAAATATTTGTCAGTAGGTATTTTTTTACCTTTACTATCCTTAAATTGCCCTCTTAAAATCTTTTGAAGTTGCTTAACTTGATAATTAGCACCGGTATCGGAGGAAAGAACTCTTAATATATCAGTATTCTTTACCTTCTTAGGTTTTGTTTTAACTTCTTTTTGGTCTTCTTCCAACTCAGCAATTAGTTTATCTGCTTCTGCATCTGTCATTTTTGCATCAAAGAAAGTTCTAGTTTTAGGGTTATACTTGCCATATTTTTTACCTCTCATAGATTCTATTAATTTAGTACCTGTTAATTTTGTATCTATGCCTTTTGCAGAAACATTATATGTAAAAACTTTAGCCGTCGCATCTTTTCCGAATATGCCAAATAAAACATTTAATTTCATTTCGCCGCTAACTTTATCATCGCCTTCTACTATATCTTTAGTAATTTTAATCGGTTTACCGTCGTATGTAATTTTCATAGGTAATTTATTAAAATATTCCTCGTAAGCCTTTCTACCTAGTTTAGCAGTTAAGGAAAGATAAATTTCTAAAGCCTTTTTATCTCTTAATGCACCTACGCCTACAAATTGGTTTCCTTTATATTTTCCTGTGTCTGCTATTATTTTTGCAGTTTTTGGGCCTTCTTTCTTTCGCCTTCTTGCTACTAATTTTTTATATTTATCTAAATCCTTTTGTTCTGTCTTGGTAGACAGAACTTCAGGCTTCCATTCTTTTTTAATATTATTTTCTAAATGTTCTATCAAGCACTTTATTAGATATTCAGGGTCGTCGCCACGACCTTGAATGTAGGCTTTAATGAACACCAATTAAATCAACTCAAAAAGGGATATTTTCTTTCTTACCACGACGCTTCGATGGCGGTAGAATAACATCAGGAACATCATTTGAAGTTCTTGTTGCCTTATGAGTAGTATCTGGTGGTAATCCACCAACTGAAAAATCACGGTTCTTTGTAGTCGTTCTTCTTTCAGCCGAATTTTGTGACCTAACTCTAGCCAATTCCTTCTTCAATCGTATTTCTTTTTGTTTTAAATCTTCTGTCATATTAACCAACTCTTCTTTCTGTTCTTGAATCAACATTTTGATTACCTGCTTCTGCTGGCAATCCGGTCATGCGCTTATCCGGTCCTACTTCGTTCCTCGCTTTATTCCTTGTGGCCGGTGGATTTTCTTGTGGCTTGGAGCCGCCCCCTTGTGCCATTTCTCTCATATTTTCATCTAAATCTCTTTGGTCTAAATTAGAACCTGCTAATGGGTCATTCTGTATTCTTTCTTCTCCTTCTGCACCTTGTTCCGGTTGTTCCGGTTCTGGCTTCTTAAAAGTAAATTGTCCGTCCTCATCCATATCAACTTCAAATCCTAGATTTTTAATTGAAGCAGCAATATTAACTTCAATCTCTCTTTTACGAAGACCTGCAATTTCGTCTTCTTCTTCCGATGGTGGTAATTTTAAATCCCAATCTGTAATACCAAATTGCTTTGTTAAATATGGGAAAACATAATTATTGTAGACATTCTGTGCCATTTGAACAGCACGATTTGTCACAAGAATTTGCATACCTTCATTATTCAATCCACCACTTGCTGTACTATCAGCCATGAATACTTTGCTAACCCCATAGAAAGCAGAAATTCTATCTCTTAAATCATCCTTTACTGAAATGTAATCCATCTCTTTAAGACTGTCCATGAACTTTATCCATTCAACAGCACCCTTTCCATTCTCGGCTTCAATTCCCATGACAGGAATAAAGTGAGGGTCTGCTTCCATCTTTTCTTTAACGCCTCTCCAAAAGGCTCTCATTGAATCCATGTTTCTAGTTTGTACCGCCAATAAACCTCTTGGCATTCTGCTCTTAGTGTATGCTGAATTAACATAGTTCTCCATAGCAATAAGAGTCATAATATGGTTATATAATGTAATTACTGGAGAGAAACCATAAAGGCGACTTGGGCTGTATTTACTAAAGTGCAACACTTCTCCTTCTAAGAAATATTGGTCTTCTCCATTTGCTCTATTTACAAAGTGTACGGGTTTCATATCCGAACCACAGGCTTCACATTTTGCATAGGGTTCAGTAGCCAAAATATTTCTATGGTGGACACAAGTAAATCCTTTTGTTCCCTTAACTCCATCCTCATCAGCATAAATAAACATAGTCACTGGGTCGCCACGATAGATTTCTTTAATGCGGTGCATTCGTATTTTACCATTACCATCCAAAAAGTATTCTTTCACTAGAACAATGTAGGCATCATCCATAGTATTCAAATCATCTTCAAGTTCTTTCAAAACATCAATAAATAATTGTTCCGAGGGATTAACATATCCTTCCAAAAACTTTTCAGCAAATTGTAGTTGCTTAACATCAGGAACTCTTAAATCCTCAGATTCACAACGAGAGCATTGTTGAACAGGTCTTTTGTGTTTTTTATTACAATTATTGCAAATGGCTTCAAATGATTTTTCCCAAACATACCCTCTACGATAAACTTCTTGTTTTAATTGAGTAATACAAGTTCTAACAATAACGGACTGTTGAACCATAGAATAAATGATGGGTGCTGTCATCATGTAGTTATTCTGCCTTTCTTGAATACCCATATTGAATATCTGTCTATCCGCAGGTTTAGGAGTTGTACGCCTAAACAAGTTAGTAAAAGAAAATCTCCGCCTTTCTTCAGCCATGACTACACCCCTATTTGTTCGCAGGTTCCTCTTCTGCTATATACTCTTCGACGGTCATTTTCACAGGTCTTCCTTTTTTTAACCAACATTGTTTGCAAAAACCAAAAGGCATTAAGTTTCGTGAAGATGTAGTATAGCATCGTCCACAATACATAAATCTCATCATATCACTCCATCGCATTTTTCCGCTCAAAGCGTTGTCTTTCACTTATTCCGTACTGTCTCAAAATTTCTTCAATTCTTTCTTTAATAAAGGCAGGTGTCATAAAAGGTACATTTCCTTCTAATTCTGCTTGAATTGATTTCTTACCTGCTTCTAAGAAAGAAAGAACTTGTTGTTCCATTTCATCAGGCATATTAGTTTTATTCATAGCCTCTCTAGTTTCTCTCATATATTTAGCATAGAAGTTAGAAGGGTTTCTTTTTTCTTTTAGAATAGTACCGACTTGTTCCATTGAATCCATAGCACTCATTTTACAATTATCTTTGTACTTTTGGATATTATCTAAATCAATACCCTCTTTGCCCCAATCAAAACCAACATGGTCCCTGTGATTTTCCCATTTCATTAACTTAAAAATCTCATCGCATCTTGGCTTATACCATTCCTGTTTCTTATAAGATTTTTTCATTCTTATTAATTCTAACAACAATTCAGCATTTCCTTTTTTAAGTCTAAAGTGGGGTAGGCACTTCATTAGTAAATCATTAACATCATTTTGAGAATAAAAATTCAATCTTTGTACCGGTCTAGTATCTTGTGGTGACTTTTGATTCAAATGTAATTTACCAAAACCAATAGACTTATGCATTTCTTCCATAAATACACGACCCCTATCTCCCGTAGCAATTAAACCTACTCTTGGGTTATGGTTTCTATCCATTGTGATATATCCATCTGAATCAATAAAGGCTGCTGTGTATGCCCATATGTTTTTCTTTATTTCACTAGGCATACTGTAATACCCACCATTAACAGAAGACACATCTAGTTTTTTAATCATTTTGGAAATCATGTTGGTTGTGGTACTTTTGTTTAATTGATTGGGCATTCTTTCATGAATTTGTTTTAAGCCTATTCCGGGATTTTTTCTTATCTCAGTGTTAATAAAACTTAAAACTTTTTCTTTTTTAGACTTGGCTAAAGATTGGTCAGAAATCTTTTTTATTTCTGCTCTAAAATCTTTCTTTGCTAATCGACAAGCCTTCTCAAGAGTTGAATAATCTTTACAATAAACCATATCAGTTTTCTTTAAGTCATGTTCCCAAAACTTACACAAGGAATCTACAACTCTTCTTCTAGAATCAACATCTCCTATTTTATGAAGTTTCATTAAATCTTTTTCATTAAATCTCATTTTTAATAACGGTTCTCTATATGGAGTTAGCCAATAAATAGAATCAATACATTTTGAAATATGGTCGGAGTACCCATCAATTACAGTGTCAATCGCCTTCGACATTCTTAACCGGTCTTCTCCCTTTAACTGTCTTCTTGCTTTACGCATTTTCTTAACTAATTCTGGTATGCTTTCTTCACCTACTAAATATTGATTAGGAAATGAAGAGAGTTGTTTTCTTGCTTCGGTAGCATTTATATTTAAGTTTTTAGATAAAGTATTAACTGCTTCATAATCCGACATAACATAGTCAGTGATACCTTTGTTTAGTTCAATACCAACATCATTAAGGGCTTGAACAACGGGCTTCCTTTCTTCTTGTAGTTCCTCTAACTCTTCAATTTCATCCTTTGAATCAATTAAATCTTGTTCTGTCACCATATAACCACCTCAAAAATTCATACCTATTACACCACTATTTCGCTTATACTTGTTCGTGGTGGGCGGCTCAAACAGTCCTAAATCGTCAAGCAGTATGAAGGTTTCACTCATGGTATGCGTGGCCGCATTTGCTAATGCAAGGCTCATTACCATGTCGTCATGCGCCCCTATACCCTCGAATTTTCCCTTCTCGGTGATAGCAAACATAGACAATTCTTCAAGTAGTGTCATAGACACCCTTCTACTTTCTTCATTACCATAAGGGAGATTAATCTTTTTATTTTCAAAATTCATTTGAAGACTTAGAATAATCTCTTCTTTCTTCTTACGAGTAGTATTGAAGTCGTGAACATTTAAATCACTAACATTCCTTAACTCTTGTGTAAAAGATTTAGCGAATGTATTTGTTTCAAAGAGAACAACTTCGGGATGGAACATCTTTCCAATTAACCTAACCTTTTCTATATTCTCCCTAAACTCAACATTCTTAGAACGGTCAATGAATACAATAGTTTTATTATCGTGTTCATCAACTTCTAGAACTGTAATAACATTGTAGTCGCCATCTGTTGAAATAGCAGGGTCCACACCTACATAATACTTATAGCCTTCACGACGATGCGGCTTGAGAATATGTTCTTTACTCTTTGCTAATTCTAAATAGTCAGGATTGAATAGAGAAGTACCTGTTGATATAGGAACACATAAATATTCCCGTGTGAACATTAAAGAACCAACTTCAGCCTTTCTTGCTATTAGTGCATCATAGTCCCATCTTTCAGGCCAAAGGGGTTCATTGAGAGCATTGAAACAAGGATATGTTCGGACTGTATATGCAGGATTCTCTTCGAGTTGTTGATAAATATCTGTATAACTGAAGGGAGTTCCAATAACTCTCAATGAAGCGGTGTGGTGAAGTGTTGGAATCATGTCACCATAAAACCAATCTGTGACCTTTTGAATACCCGTCATACTAAACTCTTTCAAAGGGTCGTCAATAATAATCTCTTGAGGGTGAAGACCACGAATCTGTGAGCCAACGGAACGCTCAAGAATTTGATTGCCGTTAGTCAATGTAATATTTCCAATCGCCCAACCTCTAGCCGGTTTAAATTTCTTTAACATGGGATGATTAAACATCTTATCAATGTCCCTCATGTGAACCATTGTCTGCTTTTGGTTAGATGAAATGTAAAGCATTTGATAAGGTGGCTCTTGGAATACTAAATTCCAAACAACCCAACTGTGCATAAATACAGATTTTCCGTGGTCACGACTACAAACAATGACAGTTCTTTGTGTATCATTCATTAACTCTAACCACTCTTGTTGATATTTAGGAAACATAAAACCTAAAACATTCTGGAAGAAATATGGAAAAGAGTTTTTGGATAACTCCATATCCATTTGATGCTCAAAATTAAAAGACTCGACTTCCATGTGATAACCTCAAAGATTGTCAATACGCCACTGTAATTTGTTTTGAAGGTCCATAACTAAGCGAGTTAAATGTTCATCATTATAAAAAGAATCATCTGCTTCTAAAAGCCTTGTGAAGTGTTTAATATTTATTCCTTCATCATCTAAAATGTTTTCTTTTATTCCTTCTAATCTATATTCTATACTTTTTGGGTCTTTTTTATCTCCAGCATCTAAACCATTAAGACTCACAAGAATGCCAACTCTCATTACTATCTCACGATATAAGTCTAGAATTTGGTTATCTGTCGGGGCTTTTAATATGTTTTTCCAAGTCACAAAATCACAACCCTTTCTCTCTTACAGCATCTTTAGCCATTTGTATGGCGGTATCGAAAAGTTTATCAAAAGAATCTGCTAACTTCTTAAGTTCTGCTTTTAAAGAAGGTTTCATTTGAATTGATTTTCGGTAGTGTTTGTGAACCTTTGGGTTTATTATACTAAAATGCATTTGTATTAAGCCGCCGTCGTTGTCGTTGATGAGTTGCTCCATACGATTCGCAATATCCAAATTATTCAAGTTTCTTGTAAAATAAAACCCATCTACCTCTGCATAATTATCCTTTTCCATTCGAGTATTTAATTCTGAAATCCTCTTCAACGACTTGCAAGCCGCCTCTTCGTTTTCGGCTTCATAATTAATGTATTCTAATTCCGCAAGGACTTTGTAAGTTTCCTCATTATCACCAGATGCATCTCTTAGTTCTTTATCAGTAAAGGCAAACCAAATCCAACCATTTGAGTGATTATTGTAATCAAAGTCGTTAACATCTGAGCGTAGGTTTGTTGTTTTAATTATTCTATTAATTTCATCATTAATGTATTTATAAATTTTATTAAACTTTTCTACACAAGATTCATCATCTTTTATATTGACTTTAATCTTAGATGCGTCAAATGAAGTACCTTTTCCTTTAGAGGAAACCTTAGAGGAACCCTTAGCAGATTTTAGAATATCCCACCAATTCATAATATTCACCTACTTGATTTATTTCCATGACACTTCCACTTTTTACGGCTTAAGTTGTTAGGGCTGTTTGGGTCACTTCTCCAATTACCTTTGATTTTATTCGACCTTGCACAGTAAGCATCTCCTTTAGAAGTGTTCGGTCGGATTCTATCTCCGCCATCCTTTGCCTTTCCTGCTTGACCATACTTAACAGTTTTCTTTCGACCTGTCCTTTTATTAGTGACGACCTTTTTAAATCGTCGTTTGAATTTGAGAATCTCTTTCCATTCATCCATCATCTGTCCCTCTTAGAATCTAATTCTTTTTTGGCTCTCTTTTGCTTTTCTCTAAGTTCATCCATAGCAGTTCGAGGCTTAGGTTTATCCTCTAATTTTTCAAAGTAATCCATAATCTCATCTATTTGCTCTTCTGTTGGATTACTAGCCATAAACTTTTCACCCAATTCTTGAACCTCTTTAGAATCTTTACCATGTTTGCCAAAAGTCATTCTTAGCATGGCTTTGAATTGGGGTACTAATAAAGCCTTTGCCTTTTTAGCCTCCCTTTCCATGACTCTATCTATTTCTTTCTGTTTTTCAGGGCTGGCATTTCTATACCCTCTTCCTTTTTTATAATCAGAATCCTTCTTTAAAATATATTCCCAACCCACCATCAGTCACCCCTTTTATTCTTGTTATATATTTCAGTTAGGGCTTGCATATCTGTTTTACCGGCTATTCTTGCTCTAAGATATTGAACTTCAAAAGGGAACATACTGTCACTTTTATTTTTTAAATTTAATATTCTTTTCTTAATTTCTTTTGTTTGTTGATTTGTTAAATCTTTAGCATTTATTAGTTCTTGCCTAAGTTTTGCTGAGGTATCGTTTTTTTCCTTTTCGGAAAGTCCTTTTAATATTGTTTTCCAACTCATGCTGTAAATGGCCCCCTTCTTTTACTACTTGGTTTGTGAGTGTAAATGTCTCCATCAGCGTGAATATAAATCTTTTTTCTTCTAACTAATGCGTCGAGCACTCTATTAAGAGTTCTACGGTCAGCAATACTTTTAAGATTTTTCATACCCAAAGCACCACCTTCTTTTTTAATTTCTGCAAGTATCTCTTTTTCTATTTGAGAATCATTCTTTGCGGCTTTCTTTTCGTCACCGCTAATCATCTTCTCATCATCTTTATGAGTACCACAATGGGCTTTCTCGTCTTCTGCCTTTAATATTTCTTTCCAATTCATGCTCCTTTCCTCCTTTTGTATGTTTTACAAGCGGAACAAGTCGGCCTACATCTTTGTTTAGTTCCTTTAGAAGCATCTTGTCTTCCACAAGGTTTTGTTCCTTTCTTATCATCTTCACATGATTGACAAGAAACCCAACCCTTTTGTCCATCTCCGCCTCTTCTTGAGAACCAACCGTGTAGTCCCGATTCTTTTTCTCTTTTGAAATTATCTCCGCCTTTCTTTACAGAATTGCCCCAATTCTTTGCACCAACTTTACGGCAACGAACTAAAGCACCAGAAGCATAAGCAGAAGGCCATTTCTTATATCGGCTCTTTACTTTATGATAACAGGCATCCTGTTTCTTTTTAAGTTCTTCAAACCAAAGTTCAGTCATTATCTATCACCTTTACTTTGGTCTTCAACATCGTATCGAACATTACTTCCACGAAGCATTTCTTCTTGTATGTTTTGGTAGAATTTATTTCTTCTTTTAGGTTTGGCTAAACCTGTTTCTAAATAGAACCGTATCGCTCTTTTGTTATCTTTTCCTAAGTTAGAATACTTTACATATTTTTTTGGTTGTCTAAAAGGTATCTCATCTTGCATGATAGCATTACCAAATTTAACCCATACCATATCTGACTTCGACCTTGCTTTTAGAACAGCATCGGGGTTTGTTTTTCTTAACATATCAAACCACTTCTTTACTGCCCAATTGCCTTCATATCTCGATTCGAAATCTTCTTGAACACTTTCAGGAATTAAGTTTATTACTTCGTTATTTTCATCCACATCTTTTTGAACTGTGAATCCTTTGCCTCTATATCTGTCTATCCAAGAATTTATATTTCCTTTAGGTCGGAATCCCATAACTTTTGGTTTATCTGGTAATTTAGCATCTCTAGCAGCATATAAATCATCTGCATTTCTTTTAGGTATTTTTCTCTTTTGTATGGATTTAAGTCCACCTAAAACAAGGTATGTATCGTATTCTTTCCAACCAATTGTTGCGATTACTTTATTATTACCATCAACACGGATTAACCATTTGTCTAATTCATACCAAGACGGGATATTTCTAACATACTCTTCTTCGGGATTATCGCTGTTCCATTGGTTTTGCATACCTTGATATGAAAATACTTGGTCTAAAACCCTAGCACCCTGCTTCTTCATATCATCACCTAAAGTTGGCTTTTAAGACATATACATGGTCTGAACTAATTCCGTAATCATTAGCAATACTTTCATAAGAATCTATTTTATTTACAATTGAAATTATTTCACTAGCACTCATATCAATATTATGTTCTTTTTCCATCTTTTCAATCATGTCATTTACATGGTCAAAATCATTTAATCTCTTAAGAGCATAGTGAATCGGTTGTGATTTTAATATTCTTATAGTGTCATGTGCTTCTAATTGCTTTTGTTGGAAATCACTTTTAACTAAACGGTCCATTAAACTGAGCATTCTAACCACACCTTTATTATCCTTAGCATTATAGAATTTTTCGCCTTGAGATGTTTCAGTTCTAAAAGGTAGGTTTTTTCCCCTACTTCGTATTAATTCAGTAAAGGCTTGAACAGGGTACATATCCAAAGGGTCGTCTGTTTTTCTTGATTCAAATGACTTACTTACATCAATACCCTCAAATTCATCTAAGTCTGGATATTTGTCTTTGTATTCTTTAGAAACATAGCGATAAACAGAACCTAATATAGAAGCAACATCTTTATTTATTTGTTCATTGATGCTTTCTTTATTTCCAAAAGAATCTCTTAAGGTACTTGCAAAATTTTCTGCGGCAGTATATAACTCACTATATTGATTAATAGCCTTAGAACCTGATAACTGTTCTAAGAAATCAATAATCTCATCTATGTCTTCACTTTCCAAGAAAAACTTCTGTTCGATAAATCTTTTGTTGATTGTTCTAACAGTATCAAATTTAGGTGAACTAACTTTATATGCAACCACAGTTCTTAATGTAGCATCCCCTTGAAAGTGTAGAGTTGTACCTACTCGGTGTCTTGTGAATTGAGGTGCAATAAAAACTTCCGCTAAAATTTCAGAAATTTCATTAATTAAATTGTTAATGTTTTCATTAATTTTATCGGCTTCTTTATCATTTCCAGAAAATGCTGTTCTTAAAGAACCCGTTTTACCAGATTTGTATTTACTATAATTAAACCATCTTCCTGATTGTTCACTCGGTAATTTTTTTCCACCTGTACCTGCTCCTAACATATCTAATGAAATATTAGAATCAAAGGTAATAGGGTTTAGTTCTATAAAAGACTTAAACAATCTTAAAAAATCATCAATAGTGTCTTTGCTTCTGCTTAACTTATCTTGCATATTTTTGTAATGTATTTCAAGTGACTGCCTTGAAGCCATTTCTAAAGGAAGATAAATTTTATTTACATCTATGTCACTGTCAATGTTTTCTATCCTTTTCAAGAAGTCTTCAAAGAAAGCCTCAGCATCGTCTTCTTCTAATTTAGGCTTATCATTATTTTCATAGAGGTCGTCAAAATATTTTCGCATTTTGTTTTTTAATGAAACCACATTTCCAGAAACCGTACCTACTCCTTCTAAAACTTCATCCAAGTAAATTATTGCTAATGGGTCCATAGGTTGCTGTTCCATATCATTTCTAAACTCCTTAACTCGGTCATTAGCAATGTCTTCTAACCTTTCACCCGTTGCTTCATCATAATCTTCATCTTCTCGTTGGTCGCCACTTGCAACTGCGGCCCTATTTGCATCACGAACAAAACCTCTTATGGCTTCAGTAGGATTTCTATTTTTGGTGGATTCCATTATTCCACCAATCAAAGTTAAATACCTTGAAAATAATTCCCAAGCCAAAACATCTAAGTCTTTAACTCCCACCATAGAGTATTCATATTTAGAAACATAATTTAAATCACTAATGTCGCCATCGAGAAACCTTTTCATATCAACTAATGCTTTTTCTTCAGAATTAGTTTTTTCTAACTCGGCTGATAATTTTTTGAGAGTTGGAATTAGTTTATTATCAATTCTACCAAATATTCCTCGCCAATAATTATATGTTTCTGACCTTTTATCAAAACTTCTTAATGTTCTGTCGTTAAATATTGTTTTTAAATTAAGGTCAAAATCTCCTAAAATTTCAACATCTTGGATTAATATTTTGTTATCCTTAACTAAATCAGATAACTCTCTAATTAGTTTTCTTAAATTATCTTCAACATAATCATTAATATTCAAAAGTGATTCTTTAGTCGCTGGATTTTTCAAAAAGTTATTAATTGCTTCTTTAATTTCAGGAACTTCTAATTCCTTTGGCTTTCTAACGGATAAATTATTAGGGTTAAAATCAGGACTTGCTAAAGAGTTAGCATCTATTTTTTTACCACTGTATTTAACAATAGAACTACTGAGCAAAGTCCTTATAGGGTTTTTTCTTAAAAACTCATTTAGTACATTTATTGATGCAGTTGCAGTTGATTGGGCTGGTTTAACAGGGGATTCTTTAGAATAAAATCTTTTTATCTCAGACTTCATTTTATTCATAATACTTCTTTTTTCTGACCTGCTTAGATTATTAAAATCATCATTCATTAAGTCTTCTTCTCTCAAATCACTGACAAATTCACTAAGATTGGCGTTAAGAGTGGAAAGATTTGATGCATATTTTGTATATAAAGCCTTATATTTTCGACTTTTTAGTGTCTTTTCATAGTCATTTAGGTACTTTTCTAGGTTCTCATACATCATTTTCACCCCCTTTTTCTATTAATAGCCCTTCTTTTATTAGTTGTTCTGCGGTTTTACCTGTTAAAATACCTGCATATTTGTCTTTATTTTGAACAATACTAACCAAATGCTGTTCTAATGCTTTAATATATTGAGTTTGAAACAGTTTTAAGTTAGTTTCGACCTTGTTCGCTAACGAATTAACGGCTTGTTCTAAGGATTGAGTACCACCGCTTAAGGGTTGTGCGGAGTCCGGTAGCAAAGAGTCAATTTTTTGCACCTCTTTATCAATATTTACCCCTAATATCTTATTAATTATAAACAATGATATAATCATGGCTTCTGCCTTAGACACTGATTTACCTTCAAACTGCCTTAAATCTCTAATATTTAATAAATCTTTGAGGCTAGAGGTCTTTTTTCTAGCAAGTTCTATCATAGAAACAATGGAAAGTTCTGTAATTTGGTCAGTATTGTAGTCAATTGCGAAAGAGTTCTTAGATTGTTTTCTGTCGAAGTCTGCTTTTAAGTCACTATATAGTTCTTTTTGTTCTCTAGTGGTGGCTAAGTAAGAGTCACCTATCTTATCCATGCTATTAAGCAGTTCTTGTTCTTCTTCATCTAAGGTTTCACCCAATAAATATTCTTTGGGTATAATCAAATTCTGTTGAATTTTTAATTTTTGCTCGGATTCCTGTCTTATTGTTCTAAATTCTCTAAGCATACCGTCCCTTTCAGTATCGTTAAACTTATTATATTTAGGGTTTTTAGTTTTAAAGTAGTTTTCAAACTGTTCTACACTAAAAGAGCCACTTGACAACAAATCCTTCGCTGAATTTTCAAATAATCTGTTAGTATTTGGCAAAACTAATAAAGATTTAATAAAAGGTAAAGTTCTAATGGATTTATTATTGCCAAATGTTACGACTTTATCCATATTTACTGAATTTAAGCGAGGAACCAGTGCTAAACGCCTAACTTTTGCCTTTTTATCAACATAGTGCATCATAATGTGAAAATAATTGTCTAAATCTTGAGAAGTTAAACCTGTTTTAGCATCATATTCCTTAGTTTCCAATTCTTGAGCAGAAACTTCATCTAATTTTGCAGATTTTGTATCTCTATCTAGCAAAAGTCTATCTAATAAAGACTCTTGCCTAAAAGTTCTCAAAGTTATATCTTTTTTACGAATAACATCTTTTAATTTTTTAGGGAGTTCTATACTTTTTACTCTAGAACTCTCTACTTTTCTCCAAACTTCTAGTTCTAAAGAACTTGTTCCTGTTTCTGTTAAAACTTTACCTCTTCCTTTAGTAAATCCACTTATGCTATTAATACCAGATTCTTCACTTAGAAAAAAAGAGAACAAAACATGACCAAATGTAGGGTTTTTTACATTTAAAAAATTATCCACAGAATTATCTGAGGTAAATTCTTTCACAAAAGCAGAATATACCTTAGTTCTTTGCTCTCTTGGAAAGCCTTTAGCATTACTAAATAATCTAGAGAGTCTTTCACCATAAGGGTATCTAATAGTCGGTGAAGATAATTTAAGTTGTTCGGCAATCTTATTGAAAAATTGTTCTAGGTTAGACTTATTTGGATTCTCTAAAGTAATTTTTTTTGATTCTTGGAATGTTTTTCTGTATTGAGTCCTTGAAATGGAATCAGCAACTCTATTAAAATTATCAAAGAGTTTTTTTCTTAAATTTTTCTTAGCGTCTTTACCAGAAAGTTTACTATTCAATTTTGTATAGTCTAACCACATCTTTTGAGCATCATTGTTTGATGAATTCTTTAACTCATTAAAAAATTGACTAACAGTATTAACATATTCAAATTCATTTATTATTTTTTTTAACCATGCTTGGTTTTTTGTTCCAAGTGTTTCATCCTTTTTACCAGCAAGGATAATTTTCACTGTGCTTTCTTCTGAAAGCCAAGTAAAAAAGATACTAGGTTCGGGAATCATAGTAATCTCTCCTGTAATTATTTCTCCAAAATAATTACATTACCTTCTTAGTGTATTTAGAACTTTTAAGAATAGCCACTATTTGTTTTAATAGCCTATCTAATTTAACATATTGTTCATCGGATTCTTCCAAATCCTTAGAATATCGAACAAGTATTGAATAAGAATTATCTCTCATTTTTTTATCAAACCTCTCGTAAGCGTTTTTATTCTCTTTCAGTAATTTAATGACTTTACCTATTACCGATTGCTCTACACCGAATCTTAATTCATCTCTATCAATAGTAGCACTGACTAATGGGCCGTGTTCGGTGGTTTGCCCATAAGGTATTTCGTTTATTTGAAATAGAATATCTTTTTGTGAATATTCGTTTCTTTCTTCTTTCAATATATTTTTCCAACTCATTGTAATCTCTCCTGCATCTCAAGATAAGGTTTTATGTATTTTGCGTAAAAATCATCTCTTCCAACAAAGGGCCGCATAGCATCAAGAGCATCAAACAATTTTAATTTCTGCTCTTTTGTTAATGCAGAAGTATCTTCTAAAAAATTCCTTTGTTGTATAATAAATTTCATATTATTATCAGCACCAAAACGGCGTTCAAATGATTTAGCCTTTGGATTTAAATATCTTTCTTCTTTAATTATATCTTTCCAACTCATTGTAATCTCTCCTGCATCAACCTAACATTTCAAGAGTATTTTTTCTTTCCTCTTCGCCCATTAAAATATCCTCTATTGGGTCGTCATGGTAGCCTTTTTCATCCAAAGGCATATTGAACACAATTGTTCCAATCAACTTTCCATTCTTGGAAAGACTAATCATTTCATTAGATTCCAAAGAAGTTTTGAACCCCTTTCTTTTAAAATTTCTAGCCACATCGTCTAAATCATTCTCGCCAAAGGCCATATCTACGGCTAAGTCCGATAGAATTTCTTCTGCACTTCTCTTTTCTTCTTTCAATATATCTTCCCATTTCATTGTAATCTCTCCTTAGTTGTTAAACTTACTTCTTGAAGGCCACTGTCCTTTCATATTACCGAACCTATCAATAGGCCATTCAGTAGTAGTGTCTTTGCTACGCTCTATTCTCTTATCTAAACACTTCTTACACATTCCTGTTTGCATCATAGATTTATAGTTATCTTTGACTTCTTGAGAACTTTCTCTTGTAGAAGAAGGAAAGAAGTTTTTACATTGTTTGCATTCTGCACTTCCACCTCTAAACTTATGTTTGGGTTCGGGCTGTTTTTTAATTTCTTCTTTCCAACTCATTGTAATCTCTCCTGCATTTTTTGTAAAATTCTTTCTACTTGTTCCTTATAACTTGACATTTTAATTTTAATAATTCTTGAATTATATTCTTTTTCGGGATTTGAGTCAAGGTTTTGCATATCTCTATTTATCTCTCGCAACAAACTTTCTAAACTCGTCTTTGAATCTTCTTTCTTAATTTCTTCTTTCCAACTCATTGTAATCTCTCCTGCATCTTTTTCTTAATATCGAGCCAAATCTCAGGATTGTTCTGTGCTAACACTTCTTGAACAACCTGCATTTGTGCGACAATAATTGTATCTTGTCGCTTGTGAATAAGTTTGCCTTTGAACTCAAGAAGGTACTTTAGCGACTCCCGTACTTCTTTTGCGAGTTTAGTAAGACTATCAATCTCTCTTGGTTCTAATTCTGTATTAAGGAATAGTTCATTTAATTTGTCATCTAATCGTTGAACATTCGTACTCAGCAAATCAATCTCATTTACTTCCTTTTTCGCTATCATGGTGGCCGCAGATTGCTGTACCAATGGGGCCAAGTGGTGCTTCATGTGGCGTTGCACCTGTGTTTTTGAGAGGTCTAGGACGGAAGAAATAGCCTCAGTTGTAATATTACCGTTGGAAAGGGCTTCTTCGTAGTGTTTTCTCATAGGGTCGGTACACAACTTGCATTTTGGATTACTACTGTTTGTGTATTCTCCCATGTGATTTCTTTGATGTTGGGCCGCAGTACCACTTCTCCAATTGTTTCTTGAATCTAAATCGTCACAACTTGCCATGCCTTGCTCAATGGCCGCTTCAAGTTCTTCTCTTTGTTCGTGCTGACAAAAGGCACATCGTTTGCGGGTTATAGTCATATCAATCTCTCCAAAGCATTTCCGACCAAGACTTCTTTACTTCTTTAGGTACAATAGTTTTTCCTTTAATATCCAAGTAGTTATTATTTTTTAGGCGATAGGTTTTCTTTCCTATAACAGCCAAAATTAAAGAAGCCATAGCAGTTGCACCGAATCTATTAAGTCTAAAGGTATCTACCGGTCCTGCTAATTTTGGTAAATTACCAACATAAGTCACGATATTAGAAGGACTAGCAGTTCTTCTGCCGTAAGATTTATCACCCACAACAAAATCCATGCCTTGTAATATAGAAGACATTTGCTTTAGTTTAGGTTTTCCTCCTGAAAATAAATCAGCACGACCTAATAAAGAAAATACTGCTTTTCTAACGGATGGTATTGCCGCTAAAGAACCCGACTTTCTTTGAACTGATAAGTTTATGTTGCTTCCCTTTTTAGGTATTTCTTCTAAGGCTTCTTCTAAAATTTGAACAAGCCCTTTGGTGATTCCTACACTTTCTCCTTTACCACCGCTACCATAAATAGCCTGTGCTAATGGTGGATTAGCAGTATTTTTTTCATAAGACCACCAGCCTTTCTTTTCAGGTTCCCCATATTTCAATTCAAAGTAAGGGTCACGGTAATGACCATAAATGGGTACTTCTTCACCACCTTCCATTTTATACTTGGCTCTAACAGATTCGCCATCTTTAGATTTTATTTTTTCTCCACGCTTTGCTCCCTTCATACTAGTAAATAAAGTATTTCTGGGATTTATGTTGTCAACATCTAATATTTCATCTAACTCCACAGATAAATCTTCTAGAAAATCTAGTTGCTTAAGAGTATAAACTTCTACATTTAAAATGCTTTCATCTATCTGGTCAATTACTGTAGAAGTTCCGGTATTTCCCGGATTTTTAGAAGTTGACCTTAAATACTTTACAACATGGGCTTTCATTTGAAGATATAAATTTTTAGGATATTTTCCTCTTTTAGATGCGCCTCTCATGTGAGGACTACCGGTGCTAGCCATAACTTCGCTACTAACAGATTCACACTGTTTTTTCCATATTAAGTAGTCCTTTTTAAAGTTATATTCATCTATTTCAATACTACTACCATTAAGGTTAATCGTCGCTTTCTTCGTCTTCGGCATCTTTGTCACCTCCGTACTTTATGTTGAACTTGGATGGGTCGTTGCCATGACCACCAAACGCTACACCCCCGCTCTCCTTATTCAAGTTGCCGCAAGCATCGCAACATGAGCCTTTAATTATATTCCACCATTTCATATCATTTCCTCCAATCATTATTAGTCAACATTCTATTAGGATTTAGTTTCATTGTAGCCCATTGGTTAAAAATAAGCGCTTCACGGGCCATTGAATTGTTAATTGTACAATTAAAACTAATATCAATACTTCTACTTACATTCATCCCTGCCGTAAGATTAATTTCAACATCGTAGCCATCTATTTTTTCCTTTTTAATAGATGTTTCTTGCCACTTGCCATCACCTTCACTCACCTTTTTCAATTCATCTTGGCTCATGTCTAAATATTTTTTCAAACCGCCTTCCAAATCATAACTATCTATAAACCGAAGAATCTTACAAATAGTAGATTCCCCTGCATCCTCTATGAACTTATATATTCGTTTTTTAAGTTCCGTAGGTTCAAACGAGAATAAATCATCATAAATTTCGATTCTATTATCAAGAAAATTAGCATAAGTCCCTTCTAATATATCTTTCATTCTTTTTATGCAATCATCGGGTTTATCTATGTTAATCTTAATCTTGGAGGCATCAAATGAAGTTCCCTTCCCCTTCGCTTTACCGCTAACCTTGGCGGCTTTAAGAATATCCCACCACATTACTTCCACCAACTATATCCAAATTTCCCTGCTTCATAATATCCAGATAAATGATAGACATTCTTATTCTTATCACTATCACTCTTTAAGTCCCTATTAAATTCATTAGTTCCAGTAACAAGATTTTTTCCATTACTCCAAGAAAGCGAAACTAATATCTTTCCTTGAACACTAATAGACAATCCACACAGATTGCTTGCATATGTCTGCCTATTTACTACACTAATTAAATAAGGCAATCCTTTAGCATCAATCGAACTATTGTCTACATCGTAGTCATCAATTGTTGTAGATTTTTTAAGCATATCAATTGCTTTACAAGCGACCTCTTCAGGTACAGGATTGTAGAGAAACCTAACACTCTCATGTAAGCCCACCATTATACCTTCATAGATATATTTTTGACTAGTCTTTTTTTGTTTTAATTCAACTCCTTTCAAGGATGAAGATGTGTCTTCCACAATTTCAAAATGTTTTTGAAGAAGTTTCATTCTTTTAAAGCGCATTTCCATTAACAAAGTATAATTCTTTAATTTATTTGCCCACTCTTGAAGTTTCTTATTACATTTATCATCTTCATCAATATTAATCTTAATCTTAGAAGCATCGAAAGAAGTACCTTTACCCTTAGCCTTACCGCTAAGTTTGGCGTTCTTGAGTATGTCCCACCAATTCATAATGCAGCCATCCATTTTTTAATGTCGGAAAAAGAAAACATAATCCAAGCGGCATCTGTAATTCCAATTTCTCCAATGAAATACCTAATAACATTATCTTCTTCATCTACTTCAAGATGTACCGCATAACCTTCCCCTACATTAAAATCTTTATGTAATACTTCCCCTTGTCTTACAAATTCACTATCTTCTATATTATTTAAATCAATGGATTTCATTGCTTGTAATATATTGCAGGCTGTTTTTTCAGGAATTTTATTAAATGATGGAGTGTTAACCATATAACTTCCCTGTGAGGGTGCTTTACCAACTGATTGAAACCATTTATTAGGTGCTGGTTCTGTTGTATTAAACCAAATTAGTTTTCTTAATCTTTCCTTACAATCATTTTTATCAATATTAATCTTAATTTTAGAAGCATCAAAAGATTTACCTTTTGCCTTTCCAGACAACTTGGCATTCTTAAGAATCTCCCACCACAAGTAAATCACCTAAGAATAGCCTCAATCTTATTACTAGCATCTAATAGTCGAATAGCATCATATATTTCTTTAAGATGTTCATCTTGATTATCATAATTTGAAAAATATCCATTACTCATTTCAACACCTAATTTCAGTATTGCTGGAAAGTATGCTCCGGCAGACAAAAACACTCTAGGCGCATCATACTTTAATCTTGAATTACCTTTTTTACGATGAGCGTGTAAGTGGGGGTCATTTTCATAATCTGAATTCATATTCAAATCATCTGATTCTGGCGAATTGTACAGGTCTATTAATTTACAAGCCATTTCTTCAGGTATAGGCTTATATTCATAATATACCAAAATACGCAAAGTACTTCGATTAATTCTTGTTGCAATTCTGTATTCTACCATTCCCTTATAATGTTCCCCCACCTCTTTATGAAATCTTAGAGGGGCGGTTCCAGAAATATTATCCTCTTTAGTTTCTTTATTTGTTGGGGGGTTATCCTTGTTAATTTTTTCTATTGTTCTTTTTAACACAGATTCAATTTTTGTACCATAAGACTTTAAGAACCTTTGAAGTTCCTTTAATTTCTTATTGCAATCTTCTTTATCTATATTGATTTTAATTTTAGAAGCATCCAAAGATTTGCCTTGACCAGTGGCTTTACCACTAATCTTAGCATTTTTAAGAATCTCCCACCACAAGGAAATCACCGCTTAACACTATCAAACCAAGATTTCATTGTACTTTCTCTTTCATAGAAAGATGGTGGGAAGTCTTCATCAGGATTAACTTCAACTTCATCATCCGATTCCTTTGCCTTTTCTCTTGACTCGTTAGCAACTTTAATAATTAAAGCGTTTAACAATACTGCGATATATCCTACAAATTCTTTACTTGAAACTATTTCCGTAAGACCTTGCATCACTTCTTGTTTCTCGGCCCCAAGTAATTCTTCTCCAAATTTTTTGCTAAGAGTTTCATCAATAGATGCTTTCATTTCATCACGAACAGCATTTACTGATTTATCAGCAATTTGTTGAATAGTATCTATTTGTTCTGGAGATAATGCTTCATCTTCTTCTTCACTATCTTTATCTTCAACTATTTGTGTCACTCTCATTTCCATCAAATTGTCAAGTTCTTTATCCATTGAAGGGTCATTCATCATATCAAGACCTATGAGCATAGGTTCTATTAAAACAACTTCAGCCGCTTTTCTTTTATCAGCGACAGTCATACCTTCAATATCTTCAAGCACTTTAAGAGCATCTCCTAAAACCGCACCGCCTAATTTGCTAAGGTCGGGTGTCATTTGAATACGGTCAAAAATACCAGCATATACGCCTCTTGAATTTTTAATTACATCTCTAAAAGAGAAGTCTGCTTTTAGTATATCTTCCCAAGTCATATTAAACTCTCCGGCTTTTATTTACTGAATCCTTAATGGCTTCTTTAATTCTGTTTGTTAAACCACCGGTTCCATTAACTTCATCATTCATAAGCAATTTAAGTTCATTACCATTAACTAATGCAACAGTACCTTTGGTTGTATCTCTAGGGTCAAATCGAATTTGTATATCATACCTAATCAATTCTTCACCTAAGTTTCTTGCAATAATCCTAACACCACAACCAACATCATTGTCAAGTCGTGGTCTTGTTTGACTACCATTAACCTTTCTTACTTCAAATCTGGCTTTTCTACCAGATTCAACTAATCCTTCAAATCCTAACGCTGCATCTTTTAAATTAGACTTTAATTCAGCAACAAATTCTGCAATATCAACCTTTAGCATTTCGCCGGTATTCATGTCTTTAACTTTTAATATATCTTCCCAAGTCATATCATTCACTTCCTTAGAGTTCTCCGCCGGAATCATCATAGGGCTGGACTACTTTCCTTTCAGGAAAAGTTTCATCCCATGATTCTTCTACTATTTTTAAAAGAAGTTGCTTTGCTTCTGTTAGTGACTGTTCTCTATCAGTAGTTCTATTAAATACATATCCTTCGGGGTGCTTATAGCCCTCACCCTTATAATCTACAATTAAATTATTTCTTAAGAACTTCTTCATTTTTCTCTTAAAGGAAGCATCTTTCATTCTTTTGATTAATGCCTTTACTTTATCTTTCATTCCTTTTTCTACTGTATCTTCGTTGTAATAATCCCAAGTCATATCATTCACCTTGTAAATATCTTTCAATTTCGTTTAATGCTGTCTTAATGTATTTAGGAGCATCTTTTAATTGCTCCTTTAAATCGGACAAACTTGCTGCTGATGCAGCCTCGTTCTTATCCTTCTCGAATGTTTTCATTTCTTTATTAACCCCTTCTTCTCTAAGCATGGCAAAGTCCTCACCATCAATTTCACCGTTTTTATTACGGTCTAATTTCTTCTGCTTAGGGGTAAGTTCTTTTAGTATGTTTTGCCAAGTCATATTGCTCAACTCCCGTGATAAGGCGAATTTGGGTCATGTGGGGAAAGACGCTTACAAGCATCACAAATATCATCATACTTTCGCCCAAGTCTAGTATTAGTAAATCCTTCATCTTCTTTTAATTCATTACCACAGTTAATACAAAAATCCCCTTCATCAATTTCAAATCTATCTTTTTCATCAGGGTCAGGAGTTTCGGCTGAATTAAGAGTTCTATATCTTTTTCCTTCATCTTTAAGTATATCTTTCCAACTCATGCTATATCCCCTATTAAATTTAATGAAAAGTCGTTTTTGAAAAATTGTGGCGGAATTTTTGTGGGACTAGCGTTTTTTTTTAATTGTTTTATTATCTATTCCCAGTTTAAAAATAGTTATTTTAATAATACTTAATTGAATAGTTTTGTTTGTGTTGTTTTATTAGGGTGCATGATAGTAATAACATCATTCTTTAATAACCGTAGTTTGTATGCTATTTCTCTCAATATAACCTTATTCTCTTCAGTAGTCTGTATATTACGCTTTGATGAGTTTGCTCGTATATCTTCGAGTATAGGGTTAATAGATTCAACAATGGACGATAGTTGTTCTAATACACTATCTTCACTACTCATAGGACTCCCCTGCCTATTGCTATTGCTGTGAGGTATTAAGTGTATCGTTTTTGAGGGCTACAAGTTAATCTATGCTAGTATTAATGGTTCAATTAACTCTAATTGATAGTTATTATCATTAAATAAGCATTAAATTAACTAAAACAATTAACTTAATTAAAAATAAAAAATTTATGCAAAGCCATATGGTTGTAGATGGAGTATATGACAATAGACTCAATATCATAGATATATATAGATACTATAGTTTATCTAAATATAAATAGCAATAGACTCAATATGAGTCAAAACTATCCAAACGAAGAGGATAAACTTCAATAGAATCAATGAATTATAATCAAAACAAATGCTAATATACTCCATTACATAGAACTATATAGATAATCTATTCCACAACCATATGGTATGCTTTGATAACCCCAATACTTAACCGTATTGTTGTCATAGTGTTGGAGTGAAACCGATGAGAGAAATTTACACGATAATTGACACACAAAACAAAGATGCCTACTGTTCAACCACCCCCTACCAAAATCGTAGTGGAGCGCAAAAGGAAGTCAATCGAATGATGAAGGCCCATGTTCGCCAAATCATGAGAACCGTTCAAAAGATGACCGGAACCGTTCGTGGCAAAAACAAAGATAAATTCAACGAAGCAGTTGAATCCGTCGCCAACCCTCGATACATCATCGAAACGACTCGGTTGAACACCTCTTGGTGAATCAATTCGACGAATTGACGAAAACACGACCCTGCGGGGTCGAGAGCCGACCTGCATCCCGCCTCGGCGGGGTGTGGGTCTTTTTTTATGTCATTTTTTGAGTTTGTAAAGAATGTCAGCAAAGCCCCGTATTACAACCATATGGTTCAACTTTGGGTATTTATGAACCTCGAAACAGTAAAAAAAATAGGGGCGGAGCCGTAGCCCCACCCCCATTACCCAATCAAACGCCCTAAACCAACTCAAACCAACTCAATCAATTGATGCACAATTGGTATCGTGAAGAATTTTGGACCCCTTGTGTTAGTGAACACGATTTCAACCAAAATGTCCCCATAGGAGTCGCTAAACATAATCATTGCATCATCAGTGCGCTGGCCTCCAACCCACACCTTTTCGTATTTGTGTTCACCATGAGCCAAATTAATTTGTTTCCATGCTTTTGCTGTTCCAAAATCCATTTCAATCCCACCTCGATGCTAATTGGTCGGCTTTCAACGACTCCAACTCTCGAAAACAATCATCGCAAATGTATTGCTCCGAATCGTGATAATCGTCAAGTTCGCAGATTGCACACTTCTCCGGCACACTCAACCAATCTTCGCAAGTCTTACAAATGTCCTTTCCGTCGTTATCGTCAAATTCACCGTTATGTTCAACGCAAATTTTAGTCATTCGCTCACCTCGCATTTGCAGAATGTTTGGAGTTTCCTCCAAGAGTCAACAAAGGCCACTGATGAACCATTGAACCAAGTTGAGCATTCTCCGCTTTTGCATGTTATCCATTCCTTCATTCTTCTTCACCTCGCCATGCCTTAACATCAACATCTTCAATGAACCAACTTTCTTGAAATTCATCTGTATGGTCAAGTTTGAATACAATGCAAGAGTCTCCTAAGTCACGGTATTCACCTTTGGGATGAAATTCAATCAATCTTTCAAAGATTGACAATTCAACGCCAAAGTGACTAATTGAATACTTCGTCCTCATTGTTCCACCCCGTAGTAGTGTTCAAGGTATTGGCGAGATGCTTCATCAGTGACCAATTGCATGGCAATCTTGAAGTATTCCATCGAATACTCATCCGTGTACCAAATGGGCGGTTCGGGGTTGTATTCATCTTCGTATTCAAATTCAACAGCCTTCATAATGTGAAGGTTGCTGATTGCTTGGCTTAGGTATCTTTGTAGGGCTTCTATCATAGGTTTCACTCCTGTTCAATCATATAATTACAATAGGGTTAAAGTCGGGGTATTCAAAGTTAAACCATATGGTTGTACTTTGGTAACCCCATTTATAGTCCTATTACAACCATAGGAGTGCTTCACCGGCGAAGCATCACTCATTCGTTCACAAACGAATAGGACAGGTGAAAAAACATGGAACAACAAAAATACGCAACAAAAGCAAACGAGATTTTAACTTGGCTTGAACATAATGATGCTGGCGCACTTGGGCCGGTTATCGAAGCAACACTTCAAGCAGGAATGACAGCGACGACCGATGAAGACCGAGATAAGTTTTGGGCTTCCGTTCGTTCATTGTGTGGTACACTCCCAAAATCGCCGATTCGCCGAGGCATCCAATCCAGCCTCACGGCGGAGATGAATGCCTGTGTGGATTCTGTCATCAATCGTATCGAGAATGCCTTTGCTTCAATTGGTGAAGCAGACCTCATTCTTGATGTAATGCACCCTCGCCAGCGAGGTGACTCAATCGGCCACTATGATTCAATTGAATCATGGGCCGCAGACCAAGCGGCTTCCGTCAAAAGAAAGTTGATGGCCGCAATCAAGGACAACCGTTGGGACGGGTTGCTTAACAGCGACAATCTCACAGGAATGGCTCTTCCTGCCCCAAAGACCGACAACTCGGAGGTTTCCGACTCCGAGTGAATTGAGTGATTGATGCTTTCGCCGGTGTCGCCCCCTTTCCGGCCCAAACGGGCTGGAAGGGGTTTTTTTTTCGATTTGGGGTACACCTGCGGCGCAAAGCAGTACCATATGGTAATACTTTGGAAACCCCAGTTTTAACCTTATTATTAGGTTAATATTGGAGTAGTGGAAACAATGCGAAAGATAACAGAAGATGCAATTAGAGCCTTTAGGAACAATCAACCATTCAAGCGCGGAAATACTTGGGTTCAAATTACACATGGGCGAAGATTCCTTCATTTGCATGGTAATGTTATTGCTGAAATGACCCCACACGGCGAATTGTGGATTTGCGATGCTGGATGGCAAACCGTGACAACTAAGGAACGCTTGAACGGTTTCAATATGGTGAACATTGTTCAAAAAGACTTTGAGTGGTATTTGAATGGCGAATTGTGGGATGGCTCACTAATCAAGGTGGAGTGGTGAAATTAACCGTCAAAAAGCGTGGATAAAGGAGGAAATCGGCTTTCGGGCCGGTTTTCTCCTATTTTTTTTGGTTTTTGGGGTCGCATGAATCAAAGCACGACCAAATTACATAGTCTTTAGTAAGCAGCATTTGGGTACAATATATTTAACCCAGTAATCGTATTGATTTCATAGTATTGATTCCTATTGCCCTTATACTGTATATCATATAACTATACTATACTATATTAGCAAAATTTCAAATTCTCACTATCTTTCTCAAGCATGAGAATCCTAACCTCAAAAAATACAGAGGGTTATGACCACAAGCAAGGAGGATAGTCTAAGAAATTATATTATTATCATATTATCATTATTATCATATCATATCATTGGGGGGGGGGTTCTCTCTCTCTTACCCCCCCCCCTACCGGACCCCCATGAGAATAATGAGAATTTGAGAAATAGGCTCGCAGTACCCCGTTTATTGTTATCAAATGGTGCGAATATCGGATGAGAACAATATCAACTTCGCAAAATCAAATATGAAGATATGTGATTAAACGCCTTTACTTGATGCTGTTAATGCTTGAGTCAAGAAAAACGAGGCGTTTTTGCTTTCGTCACAATCAACCTGCTGTCAAAGGATAATATTTGATTCATTGTGATGTAGTATTCATTCCAATGGTTCAAAGTGCCTTTGTTTATATACCCACAGACATTGGAGAGTTTGCCCAACAGGGCAGGATAAAAAATATGGAACAAGTAAAGTGGGACTCTCTAGTTATAGAGATTAACGATTATTTAGAAGCAGATGAAACATTGGATGCCGCACTTCGACAAGTTGTTGAATTGCACCTCCAAGTAGGACAGGAAAACCCCAACGAGCGAGAAGCGGCGCAAAATGCGCTAAAGGCTCTCCTTAAGGGTCGTGACGGAACTCCGTTCCGCCGTGGACAAAAAAGCAGTGTGCCAGCAAGCGTTCGTGTCGCAATTGACCGAATTTGCGGTGTTGTGAATGAAGCAAACATGGCTTATTACAACCATGATGGCATTATCGCCTCATTGTCGTTTAAGCACACCAAGTCCGGTGGCGGCCTTTACGAAGATGCAGACGAATTTGCATCTGCTCAAACTAAGAAGATGCGAAACAAACTTTCGTCTTTATACCGTGATGGTACATGGGACGGAAGCGTTAATTCGCTCCTTTCTTCGGAAACAACCGAAGAGTGAATTTAATTCACTTAGAAGTTAAACACTTAATCTGAGGATTAAGAGAGCCGAAACATTGGGGGGTTCGCCCCCCTTTGTTTCTTTTTTTTCACAAATGGAAAGTTTGCGACCAGTAAAAAAACCAGCATCCATCTCCGGTAAGGTTTTCTTTCCGCCTGTGAAGTTCCTAGTCGTAGCATTGTTCATTCTATTGAACGCTCAAAAGTCACCACTCCAGAAGGGGCCACACCTTTAAGTACCCATTGGACCCCTATAAGTGCTGTTTGGCATTGTTGCATCAATCGAACCATTTTGAGCAATAAAACAGTAATTAAACAAAAAGTCGGGTTGGCTGAGTTGGTCAAAGGCGCAGGGCTTAAACTCCTGTCACAATTGTGTTCGCAGGTTCAAATCCTGCACCCGACACCTTTATGGAACTTTAGCATAGTTTGGTTAATGCACTTGGCTCATAACCAAGCGACCATCGGTTCAAATCCGATAAGTTCCACCATTCATGGGCGTAGTTGAGAACTACACGAAACGGGGCGACTATTGAAGCAGTTATTGTTAATCAATTTAATTCGTATCTCCTACGCCCTCCTCATCACATTGGGACTAACAGTTCCCAAGACTATAAAGAAACAAACTGTTAAACAAGAGGAATAAATATGAACATACCACAAATTGAACAACGAATACTAATAAATGAATTAATGAACAAGCAATCTGTATCTAAGCAAATGTTAGCAGATGCGTTGATTGCAAACGGTCATTGTGAAATAGACCCTTTGCCTGTAAAGAATGCAGTTAGAGCAGGAATGATTGCTTTGAAGATTAAATGTAAGCATTTGGGCTTTGAACTATACACAATCAACATTGGCGGTCCAGCAGGAACCGACTATGGAATTACAGAAGAAGCAATTAGGTACATTGGGTTTAATTACGCAGTACCACAATATGATGAGATGGGAGAAATGATTGGTCAATTATACCAATTCCCACCATTCACAAACGAGGAGGAATAAAAATGAATATAACAGGAACCACAGAACAAGAAGCGATTTGGAATGCCATTGAAAACACAAATGATGATATTGTAGTAGGTGCTGGTGCAGGAACCGGTAAAACATTTACTATTGTAGAAGCATCAGGAAGACTACCAACTTACCTAAAGCGAGGATTTCTTTGTTTTAACAAGTCTATTCAAACAGAACTACAAGAGCGACTACCCGAAGGAGTAGAAGCAAAAACTTTCCATGCACTAGGTTTTGGTGCTTTCTTTAAGCAAGGAATTAAGCCTAAAGTTAATAAGTGGAAGGTAAAGAACATTATCGACGAAATGCCAGCACTAGGAAGAGATTTCAAAAGTGTTAGCCAACTTGTTAAGTTAGTCAGCCTTGTGAAAGGTTCTATGATTGACTGTACTAATGAAGATGCTATCCGCAATATTATTGATTATTATGATATTAAGTTCCAAACAACACTTGATGAAGATTTGTCAGTTGAGAACATTTGCAACATTCTTGATGAGTGTAAGAGTGATACTCGTCAAATTGATTTTGATGATATGATTTGGATGCCTCTTGTCCTTGATTGGGCTTGGCCTCAATTTGATGTGCTATTCGTTGATGAAGCACAAGACTTCAATGAAATGCAAAGAGAACTCATTGTTCGATGCACTAAAAGTGGAAGATGTATCATTGTGGGTGATAAAAATCAAGCGATTTACGGATTCCGTGGAGCAGATTCTAATTCAATGACTATTTTTTCCAAGCGATTGGAGGAGATGGGTAAAACAGTGAAGTATTTCCCAATGACTCTTACATGGAGATGCCCAAAGTCTGTTGTTGCTGAAGCAAACCGATATGTCAAGGAATTTAATTGCCTTGATACTGCCGAAGATGGTGCGGTTCATGTTAATTCGCACTTTAATCCAAAGAAGAATGACATTGTTCTTTGTAGATACAATGCTCCATTGGTGAGTGCTTTCTATGAGATGCTAACTCAAGGCAAATCAGCGTATGTTCTCGGAAGAGATATGCACAAAGGATTGATTACAGCAATACATAACATCACAAAAAAGGAAGGAATGCCTACAAATGAATTTGTTGAACTTGCTGAAACGCATTTTAATACGCAAAAGCAACGACTTCTCAAGGCAAAGAAGCAAAACCAAGCAAACAACTTGGAAGACAAACAGAAATGTATTATGATTTTTGCTAGTCGTGCCGATACCGTTCGTGGAATCATCGCTGAAATTAAGCGAGTATTCAACGGTAATCAAAAGGGAGATATTATGCTCTCTACTGTTCATAAAGCAAAAGGATTAGAAGCAGACAATGTTTATATCCTTGCTACTGAAAGGATGCCACACCCGAAGGCAACCAATATGCAAGAAGAACGCAATATTTGTTATGTTGCAATTACAAGGGCTAAAAAGAATCTATACTATGTTGGTCCAAGACCAAAGAATTGAGGAATTAAAATGGAAGAAATTATTGAAGCAAAAAGAAGTCTAGGTAATGGTCGATGGGATAAAATCCTAAAACGAAAGATGGTTGAACTATCATTCGCAGACAATTATGAAGAAGCAAAGGATGAGTGGGAAACTACCGGTAAAGTGTATAAGCATACTCATTATGGTCAAGAACCTGATTGGGTTCAAGATACAGGGCATTTGGGCTATTGCCTATGTGGTCGTAATATTGCATATCATTTCCAAGTTGAGAATACTGTGACCGGCGTTAAAGAAGTAGTTGGTTCCGACCACATCGGTTCATACCTCATCATTCGTCAAATTATGAAAAATACGAATCTAAAGCAAGAGGATATTACCGATGCTATGGTTGAGGATTGGCTTAAAAACCGCATTCAAACAATGAAAAGCGATGCTTGGTGGGAAGAAAACGGTGAGCATTTTAATGAGATGTTCACAGCAATTCAAGACCTTGACGCACGAATCAATGTCAAGGATAAAAATTTGGCAAGGAATAATGCGGGATATTATATGTATTCAAGATTAATGACAAGAGCAAAGGGCAAGTTTGGTGACCATGGATATAAAATGGCATCTATTGTTTGGCGATGGAATCATGTCGATAATCCAAAGAATCAAGTGACAAAGTATGGTTATCCTAATGACCGACTTTGGGCAGATTTGAACTTGTTCTATGCTCTTCGTGCAGTTCACCAAGCAGTTGTTGATAAAGAGAATGAAATGATAAAAAGACACGATGATATGCGTAGGGTTCAAATGGAAAGAGAAGCCAAGAAAGCAGAAGAATACCGTGAAAAGCGTCGTTTGCAGAACCTTGCATGGGAAGCAGGTCGTGAAGAAAGAGAGCGACTTGCTAAAATACAGCAAGCCGAAAACGAAAAACTTCGACTGATTCGCTTAGAAAGAAAACAAAAGCAAGCATTGGCTATCTTAGAAAGGGTAGATGAAACATTTGAAGACATGAAAGACTATTATGGATTTCCTGACTATGATATTGATAAACTGCAAAGTCACGAAATTCGGAGTTTAGCGACGATTAAAGATATGTTAGCCGTAGGAACGGAGTTAAGTGCAGGACATTTGGCTACGCTTAGGCGAATATTTAACAAGAGTAATCCAGCCGGTTAATTCTGGCAGGTATTTGGGTTTTATAGGGTAATGAAGGAAAAGTTTTCACTCCACACTTTATGTGGTTCTTGACGGGTGGTGGTTCGTCCAATCCTTCCCCCAAAATACTTGAGGTTTTAATATGATAAATTGGATAAAGAAGTTCTTCGTAATAGAAGGCAAATCAAATAAACGCCCTAAATGTTCATCTTGTGGACTTGGGGCAACAAAATATATGTTTATAGAGTTCCAGACTCTTGAACTAATTGAAATAGAAGAAAAAATAATGATAAAAATATGTGATGGTTGTTATGAAGAAATATATGAAAGATATAATCCCAATTGGCTCCCACCGCCTGTTCAAGCAAAAGTTCTTGAATAGGCTAATAGCCCTCGAAGAACAGCGAGTAATACTGTTCAAACAATATGTGGCTAATGGTATGCGCCACTATGAAGCATACCAAAAATCAATAAGGAGATTAAAATTATGAAAGAATTAATAAAAATAACAGATGCCGAATTTTCTCTACTTTGCTACATTAAAGAAGTAGCAAGAGAACGAGTGAATGGTATGGATTACGAAGTAAACGATATGATTGTAGACATAATGAACAAATTGCTTGATATTCACTGTGAGGAAGAAGAATGAATATCTTTGCACTATCAGAAAGCCCAAGTCAATCAGCAATAGAAATGCTTGACAAACATATTGTCAAAATGCCTACTGAAACCTGTCAAATGTTGCATACTAACATTCTTTACATGGAATACATTGAAAAATATGGTTTTTCGCCGACCCTTAGCGGACTTAAGGCATTTCATTGGTATAATGACTCGCCATTGATGAAGCCAGCCATGTTAAACCACCCCTCAACCATTTGGGCGAGGCAATCTTTTGAGAATCTTCAATGGTTATTTGAACATGGATTACATCTTTGTGAAGAATATACTCGTCGCTACGGTAAAGAACATGGCTCTCATATAAGGATTAAAGATTGTTATATCTATGATGATATTGTATTACAACACAAATATCCCGTCAAAGGCTTAACCCCTGTGACTATTGCTATGCTTGATAAATACCGACTACCCCAAGAAAAACATACTTGGGATTTTGTTATTCGGTCTTATCGACATTACTATCTCGAAGGAAAGTGGGAATTTGCCACTTGGAAAACAAAGTCACCTGAATGGTGGCCTAAAGACCATTATGATAATATGATGGCAAAAAAGGTTGCAGCATTCAACCAAACATATAATGCCAAATTGGAGGAAGAAGAATGAATAAATATAAAATTACAATTGAATTAAGAACAAGTGACATGGGTTGGTTTTTTGAACTAATGCACGATACTACAATGAATCTAAACACAGATGAAGGTCTTGAATGGGCTTTTGTGAAAATGGAGGAAGAAGAATGAAACTTAGTGCAGAATGTATTTGTGGTTATGAAACACCACTTGTTGATTACCAAGAAGACATTGATTGGGATTTATTATATGCCCATCAAGAGTTTTGTGCAGTAGTTAAAACTTATGGGTTAAAAACAAAAAAGGAGGAAGAAGAATGAACACAATGGAACAAATACTATACTTGATTTTACAAGAACTGCGAGAATTGAAAGACCATCTTGGAGCAGGTGAAGAAGAATGAATATGAATATTATGAGAGAATACTATGATGATATGCTCGATGAACTATATGGCACAATTGATGTATGTGGTATTGAATGCAGTGCTTCATTAACCTTGTATAGAATGGACAGAATCGCATACGAAGTTGGAATGAGCGATTATGAAAGCGTACTCCGTGAAGCGCACGAAGAAGACGGTTCTTATGCTGACTTATTTGGAGATGAGGAAGAATGAATGAAATTATTGAATTTATGAGAAAGCACTACAAAGGCTACAACGGCCAAAGTCGTGAAATCGGTTGGTATATGTGTGTACCAATGGATGTTATTGCTAAACAATTGGGAATGACAGTTGATGAACTTGGTCAACAAACTTGGTATTGGAAAGGTGAAGAAGAATGATTTGTGAAGAATGTAATAATGTAGGACACATTATGAAAGCCGATTATCAACATGATGTGATGATGCGTGTTCAATGTGTTCAATGTTTGGCACATGAGAATATGAAGATGGAAATAAGCAGGGAACTTTCAAAGGTCTTTGTTGAATTAAGTCCGACATTTATGGCTAAATTGCTTGCTGACACTATGATTGCTATATTGGATAAAGAAGAATATCCTAATTATGGTAGGCTTGAGTCACTTGTAGGCGCAAAGAACAAAGACTACCTCGTAGCATGGTTGCAGGTGTTGGCATGACCATCAAAATTACAAATGAGGAATATGACATGATGGGCCTAATTGACAGAAACCTGCTAAACTTGCTGTATAATCAAGGCTACCTTACTTTGGACCAAGTTATTGAAGTTGTCAAAGAAAGTGAGTTATATTTAGATGATGAAAGTCTTATTATATACAGTGAGAACTGTGTAAGGCTTTTACAAGAACGATTCCTTAAGAATGTAGAATGTGCATTATTCTCAGCAAGGTCCGATGAAACTCGATTAGTTATCAGTGATGATGCTAAGTGGGTATTTGACCAGATTATGCAAAAGGAATACGACGAAAACGGAGAGGTAGTTGCCTTAGTGCTACCAAATTTTGATATGGAGGAATACGAATGAATACATTAGAAAGAGAAACAAAGGTTGAGATGAGATTTGTTGATGATAGGGAATTACCCCCTATTATTATCAAAGCAAATGAAGACGATTTACCTGTGGTGATTATCAATACTTATCACCGCATTTGGATTAGCCTAAAACGACGAACTATTGCTGGAATTATACATGATATGCAGGATAAGATGGACATGATTCTTACCGGCTATCTTGAAGAACAGCGAAAGTTTGAGAAAGAAGATAGAGAATATGAGGATAACTTTTAAGGAAGTGAAAAAAATGAATAACAAGAAAATGAAGAAAAATGAAAAGACAGCCCGAACCGCATCGGTTTATAAGGGTACAGACAGTGGAGAGAACACAACGGAGGAATCACAATGATTAAACTACGAATTTTGAACGAAACAGGCCACACCGACCTCACTTTAGTTAGTGAGTCGGTTATTGAACAAATTGACACACACCCTACCCATTGGGTCTTTATTGACGGTGATATGGTAGCAAGGGAATCAATCACTGATATTAATTGGGAAACTGTTCAAAATGTTGATTTAGTACCTGCCATCGTCGGCGGATAAGCAAGGTTCTTAAACCGTTTGCAAGTTGCAAAATTTGGGTGGGGTATGGCCGTTAGGCTGTACCCTACCCTTTTTTGGGTGTGGCAACTATGGACATTCGCAACTTTGTATCAGCAGAAGCATTGAAACTCTTTTTGGAAACAAAAGGCTGGAAAATGCTTCAACCAATCATATATGAAGAATTGGCTTTATTTAAGCCAGATTTTTATGAAGAGATGTATATGATAGCGCAAGGCAAACACGGGAAAATTTGCGCTAAGGGCCAATCAAAAATAAATTATCGGGGTAATATCTTCGAGAGTGTTGAAATGCTTTTCTCTAAGCATGGTAATTCAGCAATCGAAGACTTTGATGAATGGAAGTTTATAGAAGAAAAAGAGTGGGTCATTTACAAAAATGGTGAATGGCTCCATTCTTTTTCTTCTCTTCTAGAATTACCAAAAGCAAGTAAATATAGGTGTTAATTATGACTGAAAACAAAGCAATACAGATACTCTCCGATATTACCGTACATATGAAATATGCAAGGTTTTTACCGGAAAGTGAACGAAGAGAAACATGGGATGAGATAGTCACCCGAAATAAAAATATGCACATCAAAACATATCCCGAACTAGGAGAGGAAATAAATGAGATATACAAAAATTATGTTAGAACAAGGAAGATTCTACCGTCCATGCGTTCTATGCAATTTGGCGGAAAGCCTGTGGAGATTAGCCCAAATAGGGTTTATAACTGCGCTTATTTGCCTATTGACTCCTATATTGCTTTTAGTGAATCTATGTTTTTACTTCTCGGTGGAACGGGGGTTGGGTATTCTGTCCAGCGTCACCATATTGAGCAATTACCCGAAATAAGACAACCTAACAATACTCGACAACGCCGCTATTTAATTAATGATTCAATTGAAGGTTGGGCTGACGCAGTAAAGGTTCTTATGGAATGTTATATGGGTGTAAAGAAAGATAGTCCTAAGTTTGACTATTCTGATATTAGACCTAAAGGTTCTTTATTAAAGACTTCTGGTGGAAAAGCACCCGGCCCTCAACCTTTGCGTGAATGTTTAGTAAAGGTCGAAGGTATTTTACAAAACCTACCTAATGGTTCTAAACTTGATTCGCTTCAAGCACATGATATTATGTGCCATTTGGCTGATGCTGTCCTCGCAGGAGGTATTCGTCGTGCCGCTATGATTAGCCTGTTTAGTGCTGATGATTCTAAAATGCTTGCTTGTAAAGCAGGTGAATGGTATGTTAATAATCCACAACGGGGTAGAGCAAACAACTCAGCAGTATTACTACGACATAGAATTAATAAAGAATTTTTTATGCAAGTTTGGGAAAGGATTCAATTAAGTGGTTCTGGAGAACCCGGAATTTATTTTAGTAATGATAAAGATTGGGGAACTAATCCTTGTTGTGAAATTGCACTAAGACCTTTCCAATTCTGTAATCTAACAGAAGTAAATGCTTCTACTGTTGAAGGACAAAAGGATTTAGAAGACCGTGTTAAAGCCGCCGCTTTCTTAGGAACATTACAGGCTGGATATACAGACTTCCACTACCTTCGTGATATTTGGCGAAAGACTACTGAAAAAGATTCTTTGCTTGGTGTATCTATGACAGGTATTGCTTCTAATGTTGTTGAAAAGTTAGATATTGAATCTGCGTCACTTCAAGCAAAACTTGAAAATCATAGAATCGCTAAGATAATTGGAATTAATGAAGCAAGCCGAATTACTTGCGTTAAACCGGCAGGAACGACTTCTCTTGTTCTTGGAACAAGTAGTGGTATTCATGCTTGGCATGACGAAAACTATATTCGTCGTATTCGTGTAGGTAAAAACGAAGCAATTTATGGTTATCTACTTAACAATCATCCTGAATTAGTAGAAGATGAATACTTTAACCCTACTGAACAAGCAGTGATTAGCATTCCACAAAAAGCACCGGAAGGAGCCACTACTCGAAGTGAAAGTGTATTTGAATTACTTGAAAGAGTAAAACAATTTAGCATTCGTTGGGTTCGCAACGGTCATGTTGATGGTATGAACACTCATAATGTTTCTGCTACTATCTCAATCAAAGATGATGAATGGGATGATGTTGCAGAATGGATGTGGTTTAATCGACATTACTACAACGGTCTTGCTGTTCTTCCTTATGATGGTGGAACTTATAAACAAGCACCATTTGAAACAATTACTAAAGAACAATACGAAGAAATGTATAACCTTTTGGAAGATATTGATTTGACTAAAGTGATTGAGTCGGAAGATAATACTGATTTATCCGGTGAACTTGCTTGCGCTGGCGGGCTTTGTGAAATTTGAGGTGGGCTTATGGAAGAAAGATGGATTAAACTTCCATACACCCATCAAAAAAATAGCCTGCTAACTGTAATGGATGACTTTTCCCATGTTTCACGAATTAAACTTCTGCTAGCATTAGAAGTATGTGATGAACTAGATGATGAGGATGATAGAAAATTTAGACTAAGACAAACCCTATATACGGCTCTTTGGGAATTTGAAGATGCTGTAAAAATTGGATTTGACACATGGTTAAATGATAACCTCTTGGTAAGACACCATGCTATTATGTATCATTCCTCAAATGAAGGCGAATGTGGACACGAATGCAAATTGTGTAAAGGAAATTACAGGTGGAATAGATGAAAGAAAAAGACCCTAAATACACCACAAGCCATAGAGCCTACAAAAAAAGAATAGCGACCTCTTGCCGCATTTGTGGTGGGCAGTTGTTATTACCAGAAGAAATTAAAAAAGAAATGCACATAGAATGTGCGAGTAATAATAAAATTGACAATATATATATGATGTGATTACATGACAATAAAATTAAAAATTAAAAAACCCGATGATAGTAGAGATTATTTTAACCCTGTTGAAATTTCCTCCGAAAATATACATTGGTACTCAAAAGAACAGTTTGTCACATATAACAGAAACGATAAAGACCCTGTTCATTCAGGACTAGTTGGTTGGTGGAGAAAGATATTATCTAGAAAAGACCAAAGGAATAATGTTCGTTGGTCAAAAGGGCCATTTCTAATATACATTGGTTCGTTGCCTGTGGCTTTAGAATTGAAAGGAAATAGATATTATTTGAACGGTAAAGGTGAAGCACTAAGCACTATCACAAATGCTTTAGCAAGAGTGACCTTTTCTGCTATTAGAGAAACAGATAGTGTTAAATTAATGAAGTCTTTAATGACTGTTCTATCTTTGAGCGAGCGTACTAAGTATTGTCTTGAAAACAGAATGCCTTATCACTTCTTTAGTGACTTCAAAAAGATTGAGGTTAGGTTAGCAGTTCAACAAATTTCGGATAAAGAATGTGCGATTGAAATATCCGATGGTGTTTGGGGTACTATCAAAAATCGAGATTTGGATAATATGTGCAAGTTCTTTATTGATGGTAGGAAAAAATCAAAATTTGCCTATTTCGGTATAAAGAAACTTTATACTTTCGTTATTGGTAGGGAACCTACTGAAAATGAACTTCATTTGATGAGGGAATTTCTTAAGCAAAACAGACAGCAAGATATTGTTGAAGAAAGAGCCGTTCAACTTCTAACTGAAATGGCAGAACAATACAGCGAAAGGCTAAAATTGATTATGGAAGACGGTAAAAACCCTACTGCTTTGTATATTAAAGGTAATCATTATGATTGGCTTATTTCAGACAACCAATTTAAAAGCGATATACAAAAGGTTTCAACTTTTGTTTCGCAACCTAAAATGGAATTAGATGAAGGCAACCAACCAATACCCATAGACTTATGTAAGTGGGTTTGGAAGGGACCAATATGTATTGATAATATGTCAAGGGGTTCATCTCTTGGCGACCAATTTGCCGCAAGAGCGATGGCTCTATTAAATGACAATATGACAATACAGATTGTAAATACAATTAAGCGATACATAGTATCGGAACCAAATAAAAATAGGAAGGATTTTAATGAGATGTGTAGAATGCAAAGGGAATGATTTTGAGTATGATGAAATTATAGGCGAAACTGCCTGTCAATACTGTGGGCTGATAGTAGCAACCGAGTTGTTTGAACAGTCTGTAAGAATACAAACCAATGAAGAAGTGACACGCTCACCAGACAAAGGTATCTTAGGAAGCAACATTAAAGGATATAGCAAGTTAGCAAATACTCAAAACCGTTTTGTATCAAAGGATGGACACCTAAGAAAAGGTGTTGTATTTTCACAAATAGTTCTTTCTTCTTTAGGTGTGACTGAAACATCTCTAAGAGATAGAGCCGGTATTCTGTATCGTGAATTACACGCTAAGAATATCTTTTCTTCTGCTTCTTTGGAAGTAAGAGGAACTGCTGTGGCTTGGTTTGTTTTATTTGAGAATAGAACACCTGTTAAGTTGAAAGCGGCGTGTGAAGAATTTAACTGTGGCGGAAAAAGCATAAACCGATTGATTAGAAGAATCAAGAAACATTATGGTGGTAATGCCAAGCATATGCAACCAGACCCTATGTTTCTTCTAAAGAAATCGGCTAATCAAATAAGTAGCGATTTAGTATTCGTTTCACAATGTCTGGAAACTTTAGAGTTCTTTGAGTCTATTGTTATAAAGCGAGAATATAATAAAAGAAATGCTTACTATGAAAGCATTTGTTGGATTTCAAAGAATATCTTTGTTTATCCAAAAATAACACTGACTATTATTTCTGAAAAGACAGAAGTTTCAAGGTCAGCAATACAACAACAAACGAAAGACCTTTTAGGATTAATAGGTCTTTCAACTTGTGCCCAAGTAAAAGGCAAACAATTTAGTGAATTAGGAGAGAATAAGAATGAATGAATTTGAGATTGAAAGGGAAAACAACATAGTTGAGACTATGAAAAACCTACAAAGTGATTGCCCATATTGTCGTGAAAAGGCAGAAGTTCTTCTAAGAACCCACACTATGCCTATTGAAGAATGGCATTTGGCAGAAACTGAATGGGATTGTCCTGTTTGTGAAATTCACATAGTTGCTGAATATGATGTTTTGCCTCTTACTCCTGAAAGTAAGTGGGTAAAAGAAAGGAGAGAGCAGGGGTATCATGTTGAATACTATTTCAAATATGACTCTTATCTTTGTTTTGACACAGAAGAAAGAAGCGGCGAACTATGTGATGATAAAAATTGTGAATATTGTTCAATGGAAGTTGATTGGAAAGGTTTGAAAGAACATTCTGCTGATTGGCATATGCACATATTGTGGGAAGAGGACTATTTGAAGTGGGAAGAAAACTACGACAAAAAAATGAGAGAACAAAGAATGAAATATAAGGAGGAATAAATATGAGAAAAATACTAATAATTGGAACAGGCGGCATTGGGTCATTCTTGACTCAATACTTAGATAAAGTCGGACTATACAACATTACTGTTGCAGACCCCGATATTGTAGAAACAAAGAACTTAACATATCAAAACTTTAAGAGAGGTCATGTTGGGCAGAATAAGGCTAGTGTTATGATGAATGAATATGAATCAGTGAACCACTACTCAAAGTTCCCAATACTGACTGAAAAGCAAATGTCTGGTTATGACTTGGTTATCTGTTGTGTGGATAATTTGTCGGTTAGACGAACCCTTTACAACACAAGTATTAAGTGGTTAGACTTACGGGCGCAAGGTAGGAACGCCGCCCTTGTTAGTTATCAAGCCGACCCCAAAATGTACGATACGCTTTTAGCAGGTAAAGATGGGTCATTTAGTTGTCAAGGAGATTCTTGGGATGGAACAAACAAAGCCGTTCATTTTATGCAAATTGTTATTGCAGGAATGGGCGCACAATGGATTCAAAGATATATGAATCAAGAAGAAGTATGCCAATATAAGGTTGTGAATGTATGAATAAATATAATAAATGGACAGACGAACAAATTGAATTTGTTTTAAAATTAAGAGAAGAAGGATTAACTTGGAACGCTATTGCAAGGAGGTTAGAACAAACATATTCTGTTAAGAAAACAGGGGCGAATATCCGTAATAAAATAGTATGGTTCGTCGAAAAACAAAATCAAAATAAGGAGGAAGAAGAAATGAAAATACCAGAAAATTATGAGCCAGCAACAAAGAAACAGTGTAGATACTACGCCAACCTAACAACTGACGATAATACTACCAAGAAGGATATTAATACTATTACTAACACATTGTACTCTAGTTCACTTAAAGGACAGTTGAGTAAATCATTCCTGCGAAACGCAATTTCCGAACTTGTTGGTGAAAACCAACAAACGAAAAAATCTACTGTAAAGGTTGTTAGTAAACACACACCAAGAAATCAAAAAAGATGGAGTGCCGCAGAAGACAAAATTTTGCTTCAAAAAATGTATGATTGTGAAATCACAAACGGAATGAAAAAGTCTGTTTGCGAAGAACTCGTTGATTCATTCGATAACAGGACTAAGTTTTCGATTTCTGCTCGATGGTCTAAACTTAAGAAAGGTGGACAAACTTCAAAGTATATTTCTTTTAAGCGTCAAATGATTAAGGATATTCTAGTTAAGAAAAATGAGATTAGGCCAAAGGCGGAAACACTACCTGAAAAGATTGAAGTCTTTGTTGAAAAGCATGGTAATCCAACCACTCGCCATCTTTCAAACGCTGAGAAGAAAATGTTTAGGGAAGTAAATGAAGTATTGGAAGCACTTCCAGAACGAAAGCACGAAAGAAGCCAAAAGCATTGGAAAAATGAAGAGGAATTTGAACTCTTGTGTAATTTCTATGAATTGTCAATTGATGAAGCAAGAAATCAATTTGGTCGAAGTTATGCTTCACTTGCTCAAAGGTTAGAAATGATTGTTGATAGTGAACAACCTGAACATATTGCTATGCTTAAGAAGGCCGCTAAAGTCATTTCAAAGCGAAAGAAGGAAGAGGCTAAGAATACCAATATGAGCCGTTGGAAGCGTCGTAGAATAGCACGAAAGGCTAAGAAGGCGGCCAAGTTGGAGAAGAAGTTGAACAAGTTGCGAGGTGTTTAAAATGAGTAGTTATGACCCTGATTATTTGGAAGAGATGGATAAGCAAAGTATTCAAGCATTTGAGGATATGGTGGAAGAACGAGCATTCTTTCAAGATGCTATTGAATCTTCTATTATGGAAGAATACATTAGAGCAGACAAGGACTTTACGAATGAGTTCTTTCACCTTTCTATTTGGAAAGCATCAACTGTTATTCTAAATGGGCTTGAAGTTCAAGTAGTTGTTGATGGTGGAGATAAACTACATATCTCTTACGGAACAGCAGGTTTTGTTGATTTTAAGATTGACCCTGTTGGTATGAAACTACCTGTAAAGTGCTGGATTCATACTCATCCTTTTGGAGCCGCATATTTCAGTGGTACTGATTGGAGAACTGTTTCTATTTGGGAACCATTGATGGAAAGTGCCTATGTTTTAGGTGGTCCCGAACATTTCGGACATTGGGAACAATCCACCCCAAATGAATTATGTATTCATAAAAATGGATTATACACAACACAATACAAGAATGGAAGTGAAGAAGAATGAAAGAAGGAATTAGCACAATGTACAAAAATCAAGATAGGCCAATGCAGGAATATGAATTTATTACCTTAACTGAAAGGGCAGAAAAACATTCGAGTCGGCATCCCTCAGATTCCAATGTTCCCAAAACCGAGCGTGGGGTGACTTGGGGAAAGGCTGGCAAAAGGACAGCAGAACTCAAAAAGTTCTATAAGACCCATGTTTATACATTTGTTGATAAAGACATGAATAAGGCTTGGGTTCGAATTGCTGGAAAGGAGGAAGAAGAATGATTAATTGGGAAGAAAGAATTGCACAATTATTTAATTGGATTAATACCGTAGAAGAAAATGGCTATGATGATATAGATGAAGAAACTGCGACAATTATCCATAGGATTGTAGATGAATTAGAAAGCACTTTGTCAGATAATTCTGAGAAAGCAGAAGATAAGCGTAAAAAGTTATTTGCATCGCTTCGAGTAATCGCTGAAACAAACTTAGCATCTTCTTGGCCTCAACGACGGGGGATGGATTGAATGATTTTAAGAGGTTGCGGAGATTGGATTCTTGTTGAAACAGAACAAACAAGTCGAAGTAGTGGTATTATTAGCAAAGCCGATAATAAAGGTAAGTGTCTAAGCACTAGCAAGGAATACGAATACTTGGTAGGTAAAACAGTGTATTTTGATAATACAGGAACTAAGTATCAAATGATTGGTTCTTTAACTGTTGTACCCTTTACTAAGATTTATGCCTATGAAGGTGATGAATGATGAGTCATTTTGAAAGACATTGGAATAGTGTATCAAAGAAAGTCTATATGAATGCCGTTAATCATGGTTTTTGGAAAGAAGAACCTAATGATGGTGAACGCATGGCTTTAATCCATGCTGAAATTAGTGAAGCACTTGAGGCTCTTAGAGATGGAAACCCTTCATCAAGTAAGATTATTGAGTTTTCTTCTCTTGAAGAAGAATTAGCCGACGCTGTAATTCGTATTATGGATTATTCGTTTGGTATGGATTTGGATATAGCGGGTGCGATTCTCGCTAAGATTGAATACAATCAAAGCCGTGAATATATGCATGGCAAATCGTTTTAAGGAGGAATAAGATATGATTATACATGGAGAAAAAGTTAAAGAAAAACTACTACAAGGAATTAATTTGGTTGCTGATACAGTATTACCTACACTTGGGCCACAAGCAAAGACAGTAATTCTTCAAGGTAGTCCGCCTGTCATTATTAACGATGGTGTGACTATTACGAAGTATGTTTCACATGAAGACCCTTATGTTCAAATGGGTGTTCAAATGGTTCAAAACTTGGCAAATAAAGCACAAGACAATTCCGGTGATGGAACAACAACTGCTTGTGTTATTGCGAGAGCATTGTGTGAACAAATCAATAATGCTGATGTTGCGAACCTTCATACTCTTTCTAGGGAATTGAAAGAAGCACAGAACATTGTTATTGAACACCTTGAAATGATGGCTTGTGATATTGGTGATGCTGATATTATGAATGTCGCTACTATTGCCGCAAACAATGACGCATATCTTGGTGGTCTAATTAGCACTGCTTTGGAAGGAGTCGGGCGTGATGGAATTATTACTGTTGAAGAATCAAATAGCCATAGAACGAGTATGGTTATTCGTAAAGGTTTGGAGATTGATGAAGGGTACTTAAGTCATTTAATGGCTAATGGTGAAGATGGTAAAACAACATTCACTAACCCTCTTATCTTTACTTCTAATTTGGCTATGAAGAATTTTTCAGAAGTATTGCCAATGTTGGAAATGGCCGCAGTAGAAAAGCGACCAATTGTTCTATTCGTTAAAGGAATGGATGGTACAGCATTAAACAATATCATTATGAATATTCTACAAAAGACAATTGAAGTTGCTGTTGTCACCGCACCTAATTTTGGTGATGCTCAATTAGATGAACTTGGTGACATTGTTTCTATTGTTGGTGGTAGACTTTATACTGATGAAAGCAAAGACGACCCCGAATTGGTGACTCTTGATGAACTTGGTAGTTGTGAGAAGATTATCATTACAAAAGAATCCACTACTATTATTGGAGGTAATTCTGCTGATGAGAGAATCAATACTCTTAAGTCAGTATTCGATACAATTGATGATGATTTTGATAAGAAGCGTTTGAAGAAGCGAATCTCTCGATTGAGTGGAGGTATCGCTACAATTCAAATTGGTGCATCTTCATCTCTTGAAATGCGTGAAAAGAAAGAACGGTTGGATGATGCTCTAAATGCAACTAAGGCCGCACTTGCTGAAGGCATTATTGTTGGTGGTGGATATGGTTTGCTAAATGCTAGAAAGAACCTAGCAATTGAAAAGACCGGACATAAGATTGTTTATGATGCACTGTCTGAACCTGCCGAAGTTTTACTGCAAAATGGTGGTCATGGTGATGTACCTTTTCCTGTATTCCAAAATGGAAACCCGCACTATGGTTATAATGCTCTTACTGAAAAGTATGAAGATTTGTTTGAAGCGGGAGTTATTGACCCTGTAAAGGTGACTAAGGGAAGTTTTAATGCGGCTATTTCAATTGCTTCATTGTTCTTAACTACTGAAGTTGCTGTTCTTTTGGAGGAATAATATGAAAAAGAGAGCAGTGACAGTGACATTACCAGCACCTCATAATGCTGAAATACCTTGTCCTATTTGTGAAGGAAACAAATGTAAGGTTTGTGGAATGAAAGGTAAGTTATCAATCAAGGTTGCTCCTAAGATTCCTATTCAGCGAGCGCACATCATTAAGTATGTTGTTGATAATATCCATGAAGTAGCAAGTGAAATCACAAAGACTTATGGTTTAGTTCCAGAAATGAATACTATTGAAGTAATTAATGTAAATGATGGGCAATATGAGGTAGTTCAAGTATCTTCTTTAGGTGGTGCTTGTTGGATTGTTAATAGACTTGATGATTTAGATACACCAAGATACTTTACTTCAAGAAAGGAATTAGATAAATTCAAACAGGGGTGGTTTAATGAGTGATGATTTTGAAACCAAAGGAACAATAGCAAGAAACTCAACAGATGAGATTCTTGTTAAAACAGGAGAGTATTACAATATCAAAGTCTTGGATATTCGTTGGCACTCTAACAACAAGCCAACAAGGAAAGGTATTCGTTTGAATATGGAAGAAGCAAAGAAACTATTAAGTGTACTAAAGAGGGTTTTAGATGAGTGAATTTCAAGAAAAAAGAATAGCAGAATCACAGGCAAGAAAAAGTGTTCGCAAGGCAAATCAAAATAGGCAATATGGAAACGGTGCTGTTCCTAGATTTGCTTCAAAGGCAAGTGCTATTGTAGATTTATTTGCTCAGTATGTTGAAGAACAAATGCTTTACGAAACAAACACAGGCAAGGGTTGTAGAGTTCAAAAGCATCACATTGAGAGTTGTTCAATTAAATTTATGAATGTCATAAATTTGTTCATGGAACAGGAAAGAACAAATGTGGCTCTTGTGAAGCAAGCACTAAATCAAAATAAGGAGGAAGAAGAATGAATTATGAAGAACATTGGCAAACAGATAAGTCCATGAACATTTGGGCTAAAGGAATGAGAAAGAAACTTGAAGGTAGATGGCTTGATTTATTCAATCAGCAATTTGCTACAATGAGTAAATCTAACCAATACACCAAATCAACATATGTTATGTATTGGGAAATACAAACAGACGAAGAACTTTCTAAGTATGCGATTTTTATCAGTCAAGCAACACTAATGACAATGGCAGATAAGTTTCTAACACTTAATAAAGTCCAAGAAGCAAATGCTGTTCACATGATGAATGTTAATTTCACAAGATTAATAGGTGGTCTTAGTGAAGAAGAGTGATTGGGAATACTTAGCAAACGCTATGTGGTCTTATTCAGAAAAGAACGAAGGAAAGATAAGCAACCTTCTAAAAGAATTAATTATAAAAATAAACAAAGGAGAAGTGATTATAGATGACAATGAAAAAATTTACGAGATTATTAGAAGCGACGGAGTTATTGACTCCAACACAACAAGCAACGCTAATTTCGAGGGAACTGGAGAATTTTGAAGACAAAGCAACATTCTTTGCTATTCTTTCGCAAGAATACCCATCCAATAATATTGGGCTTGCGAAAGCAAAGAAGTGGCTAACTAAAATGTATAACTGTTTTGATGATGAAATCGAACAAGAATATAATGTCCATGATGATTTAGGCGATGCTATTTATTATCTTGACCCATCAGCAGTGACTCAAACAGAACACAGTCTTGCTACATTTTACAGGATTCTTTCATTAGATTGTGCAGGTGTAGATTCCGAGGCGTATAGAACAGTTGATTCTTTCTTAGCAGACTTATCTGCCTTAGAAGCAAAATGGTTCATTCGCTATTGGTTGAAAACAACAAGAAATGGTTTGCGGGATGGAGTAGTAAAGAAAATTATTGCAAAGCACTTTAATAAGAAACAGGCTATCGTTAAGAAGCATTGTAATTTTAATTCAATCGAAAGCGTAGTATCTCACTATGAGCGTGGAGAAGAACCTCCGTGTAATTTAACTCATGGTAAGTTCATTAAACCTATGCTAGCAAAAGAAGTGCCTATGAATAAGTGGCCTAAAAACAGAATCGTTGATTATAAGTATGATGGTAATAGGTATCAAATCCACAAAGATGGAGAAGATGTAATTATCTTTAATCGTAAAGGTAATATCGTGACCCCTCAATTCGCTGATGTTGCAGAACTCATAAGTAATTACGAAGTTATGCAAGCGATTTTCGACGGTGAAATCTACCCAATCAAAGAGGACGGAACGCCCGATGAGCATAAGAAAATGGGTACGAGAGTGCATTCTAAAGACCATACCGAGGCCATGAATAGAGTGCCGGTACGGTGGGTTATCTTCGACTGTTTGAAGTGGGGAGAGCGCACCCTTATGGACTTATCTTATTTTGAACGATTAGAGATTTTTAAATCAAACCCAGACCAAGCGCACCGTATGGATAAAGAAGGAGATGTTATGGCTTTTTACCATCAAGCAATAAATGATGGGTTTGAAGGTATTATTGTAAAGGATGCTTCTATGCCATACGAAGCGGGCAAAAGAAGCACAGGTTGGGCAAAATACAAACCGCCACAAATTGAATTAGATGTGGTTATTCTTGCGGCATCTTATGGGGAAGGTCGTAGGTCAAATGTATTTGGTACATTTGAAATCGGAGTAAAGTCTGATAATGGTTTTACAAACATAGGTTCAATTGGTACGGGCTTTTCCGATTTACAACTAATTACATTAACCGGACAACTTAGAAAGATTGTGGAAAACTTTTCTGATGGACGATATGAGTTCCTTCCAAGAATTGTTTTGGAAGTAAAGGCCGATTTGGTTAGCACTGATGCAAAGGGAAATATTGGTTTGCGTTTCCCTCGGATGAAAAGAATCCGTGACGATAAGTTCGTAGCAGACATTAACACTATTGAAGATGTGGAGAGATTGAAATGATTGAAGTAGGAGGATTAACAGTAATTGACTTTAAGACATACTCATGTATTGATATTGATAAAGACGGGTATGCTCATTTAAAAGATGTGACTACAACACAAGGTAGGCCAAAAAAGATGAAGGCAACGCTTGTTCCTTATTTCAAAGATAAAGAGTTTATTACACCCGAACCGGAACCTGCTGAAAAATACAAGATGAATACTACTTTCAGTCTTCGTAAGATTGCTACGAGTGAAACTGATTTATCAATCAGTCATGGTGCAATTAGGCTATTGAAGGAATGGACAGATACCGCCATACGAAACATGGTTGCTAATGCTGAAAGAAATGCTGTAATTCGTGGTAAAGATACCATTGAAGCGGCTCACTTCTTTTGGTTGGAAACTAATATGCAAGTTGAAGGCTATTGGCCCGACCATAATGATTATGCAAAGAAAGAGGAATGAATATGTATAGTAAAGATATGTTAATAGGAATTATGTTAGGAATGTCTAAAACTGACATTTACCTAGAAAAAAATGATACTTCTCAAATAGGGTATAGAGTAAGACTTAGAATTAACTTGAGAGCAGACAGTGATTTTCTTCTTGCTATAAAGAGAAGTCTTGAACAACATCAAATTGATTCTAAGTATAAAGAAGCAGAACATAAAGGTAGGCCAAGACCTATCCTTAGAATAGGGGGAATAAAGACATTGTTTAAGTTGATGCAGTTAGTACCCGAAGAACTACCTGATGCTAACAATGAGTGGACTACATTTAGAGAATGTGTGGACATTGTTTCCAATGGTCGCCACTTGCAATTAGAAGGTCTTGAAAGACTTTTTGAGTTGAAGGGGGTTTAATGTTGGGATTTACAACAATGGATTTAAAAAGACCAATACTCTTAACCGGAAAGACAGGCACAGGTAAAACTACAAAGGCAAGAAGTATGCTACCCGATGCTTTTCTTTGCTATGCTGATGAAATGGACATTAAAGATTTAGGCTCTCTACCAATAGATAACGGTATCATTATTGAAGATATTCATATTAAACCAAAGAAGGATGCTATTCTCAATGTTCTTAGAAAGTTTAGAGGTCAAGTTATAATCACTTCTTTGAATGAGAAGTCTGTACCTAAAGACATTAAAGCAATGTGTCAGATTAAAAGAGCAGGTTCTAATAAGTTTCTTAGAGAGAAAGTATTAGATATAGCACCTCGCTCACAAGAACCTCTAACTCTTGACCAAGACACCTATTCATTGGTTTCTATGTTTCTAAAAGAATCAGATAGAGATTTAGTGGCAAAGATATTAAAACACAACAAACCTTCCGATACTCAAGTGTTGTCTTGGTTAGTTGAGAATATGCACCCAAACAAATTATTATTTGTTGATGGTGTAGTTAAACGAAGATGGTCACAGATTTACTTTTACGAAATGTTGGCATACTGTCATGGAGGTAAAACTTTAGGACAGGTAAAAATGCCTAAGCGTGGGAAGTATTCACAGAAACCCAAACTAATTAAGAGAGTGGGTATTAAAACAGGGGAAGAAAGATTGCTTAAGCAATTTGTTAAGGACGAAGAATTTGTAGCGTATGCAAAATCTAAGTTAAATAACGGCGAATGTCGTATCCTAAAATTAGGAGAAAAGAGAAGAAGAAAAAAGACTGACCCTATTAAGGTTCAGCAAACAACATTGGGGGATTACCTATGAAACAAAAAAGACTTAAAGAAAGAATAAAAATTATTTTAGAAGAAAATAGAGAACTAACAACATCGGAAGTTATGTTTGAGTTAGAAACTAGACCTTCTATTACAGGATATAGAAAGGGAAGAAAAAAATTGAAAACTAACACAAGGCATGATAACCCGACTATCACACAACTTGCTATGCTTCTTAGAGGTATGGCAACTAAAAACGGTTTCTGTAATGAAACCAAACAAACAATATGGAAATTAAAAGAGGAAGATGAAAATGTTATGGACAGAAAAATACCGGCCCAATAAGATTGGAGAAATTGTAGGACAAGAACACTTTGTTATGGATGCCCAAAGTTGGGTTGAAGAAAATAATATGCCTAATGTTTTATTATACGGAAATCCCGGAAATGGTAAAACAGGTGCGGCAATTGCGTTAGCGAAGGATTTCTTGAAGGATAGATTCAAAGATAACTATGTAGAAGTAAATGCTTCCGATGATAGACGACTTGAAACAGTTAGAACTATGATTAAAAATGTTGCACAAAGTGGAACAATAGGAGATGTAGCATTTAGAATAATGTTATTAGATGAGATGGATGGTATGACTAATGATGCACAGAACGCACTGAAAAGAATCATGGAGCGTTATGCGTCTAATATTAGATTCATTATCACTTGTAATGATAGAAGTAAAATCATCCACGCATTACAAAGCAGGTGTGCTAACTATCATTTTAAGCCACTCACTAATGAAGTCATTTTTGAAGTAATCAAATCAATACTTCAAAAAGAGCAAATAAATGTCTTTGCTGATGATGAGTTGGCAACCTTCATATATGAGGTGGATGGTGACTTACGCAGGGCGATTACTGAGATACAAGCGGCCAAATCATCGGGCTTCTCGTTATCAAAACAAATCGAAACATCTCATCAGGAATACAATGAAATACTAATTGAAATCTTAAATAAGAATCCAAACAAAGCACTTGCAGACCTTCATAAAATTATTTATGAAGGTCGTAGCGTTAAACAAATCTGTTTAGGTTTGCATAATGCTGTAATTGCTTCGGATGGCTTGGATAATACTACCAAGTATAAACTGTTAAGAACAGTCGGAGAAAGCGAATATCGTTCAACTACCATGACTCCGAAAGTATTACTATCATGGATGGTTGGACAACTAATCTGAAAAAAAAGGAAGTGAAAATATGTTAAGCGAAATAATGCAAAACGAAATAGAAAAGAGCGCACAACACATGAATATGACTGTGGAGGAAGCAACTGAAAAATACACCAGCATTTGTGCTGAGAATAACATTGAGGTAAATGATAACTTAGGTTTGGGCCTTTGGCGAAATTTTGCCGCACAAGTTATTCGTCGCTCAAAACAAGGTCAAACAACGCAAAGTTCTGGAAGTAATTCTCTAACTAAGCAGTGCTTTGGTTTCTTTGTTGCTTTGGAAGCACCAAGAGATATGATGAGTTGGAACCGTAATAGAGCAAAGGAAGAATACAACCGTGATTCGGATAATGCTTTGAATGAAGGCCATGTAGCAATTGCTACTCAAAATGCTTTGGGTAAGTGGATGATTAGCCGTTATCATAATGGTGAATATCAAGAACGAATGGTTGCTGATTTACCGGAAGGTGCGGAAGAAATGCCAGATGGTGTAATGGTCATTCCTTTGGATAATACCAAAGCATACATGAATGGTGGAGAAAACCGTAATTATGGTAAGCCTTTGCCTTTGGAACAAATGCGACGAAGTGGTATCTTCTATGGAAGTGTTGATGGTGGCGAAATGAAGTCATATCAATTCTCATACAAGAATCAAGGCGGAGTTGAATTTACTCCTAATTGTTATGAGTTCATGCACTTTGTTGCAATTCCTTCCGATGACGGAACTAATCTCTACGGAATGACTATGACAACAAAGAACAGTCTAATTGCCAATTCTGAATTGGACCCAGAAAACTCAGACTATCGAGATGTTTCTGAATTTGACTTTGTTAGTACGCTTGCTCAAGCGTATGAAAAGCATCTATCACCATTAGTTGAAATTGATAGGGCGCATATCACAATGCAAACTCTTCCTTCAAAGGAACGCTTTGTCGTCACCGATGGTACTGTGTGTAATATGAATATGATGCCTACTTCAAACGGCAATCGTATTTTGAATATTACTGATTTGAATGCTGAATTTGACTACGAGAATGAATCTAACATGACTACTTGTTGGATTCCTGAACACATTGATATTGATTTTGGTATTGGTTCTTCAGTTATTGTTGTTGGTAGAACTTCTCAAAGAATGATTGATGGCGTTGCAGAACCTGTGACTATCAATGTATCAGCAGTTCTTGTGACTGAAAAGCGAGGTTCTCCGGTTGAAGTCAATTCTCCGGTTGAAGAATCTTACGATTGGTTTTGAGTAAGTTAAACTAATATTCTTAAGTGCGTGTGTAAGTGTATTCCAATGAATGACATTCGGGTAGGTGCGATGCCTACTCTCTAAGGAGGAAAAATAAATGAATGATGTAATAGAAAATAAATTCATTCTAAAGGGAGAAAGTTATATTGCAGATTTGCAAAAGGTTGACTTTTTAACTTGGAATGAAAATGATAAAAGGAAGGGTGAATACTTTATGAAGTTCCACATTGGAACTAAGGAAACAAGGTTTATTTGCTCATCGAAGAATGAACTACTTGGTATTATCAAATCTTGGTGTGCCGCTAATGGTAAAGATGTAGATATAGATGAAAATGATATAGGTGATTGGCTTGCTAGGGAATAAGAAAGAAAAAACAAATTTTAAAGAATTGATGGCTCAAAAAAGAGCGCAACGAAAACCACGATTGGTATTAGGTATTTGGGGAGAACCCAAAACCGGAAAAACAGGAATTGCATTAGACTTCCCCGATAAGAACATTTATGTTCTTGATTGGGATAATGGCGCAGATTCAACACATAAAACCTGTCATGATGCAACAGAACGAATCAATGTATATTGCCCTATTGTAATGCGAAAAGATAACATTATAGATTTTGATAAAAGTGAAAAAAATTCCGAGGATTTTATTACCTTTGCTAAAGAACAAATGGAAGCAGGTGAAGATATTGTATTCGTCATAGATGGCGTCGATACTTGGTTTGAAAGTTGTATGTTAAAAGTTAATCCTAACCCAAGAGTGGTGACAAAGATTATGCCGTTTCAGTATGGTAATAGGAATAAAACATTCGATACTTTAATGAGGATGATTTTCAATATGAATTGCGATGTAGTTTATATTACCCATGAAGCAGAAAAGTATATTGATAATATTGCTGTTGGTGTGCGACCTGTTTGGAGAAATTGGGGAGGAATGTTGGAACAAGAGATTTACTGCTCAAAGAAGAAGGTAAAGAACGAGTTGCATTTTACTGCTGAATTAATGGCTTCTAGAACCAACGGTAATTTAGTTGGAAAGAAATGGACTGTGCGTGAAGGAACTCCCCCTAATATTCAATGGAACGGTGTTCCTGAATTAAGGGAGGGAAAGATTTGAAATTTGCAGTAGATAACAAACAGATGGAAAATGCTTTGACAGACATTCAGGGTAAAGGAAAGTATCTTGGTAATGGTGGTCTTAGTTCATCTAAAATGGGAAACTATTTTTATATGGTACTCGAAGGAAACAATTTAGATTTGTGGAATGGTGACTTGACATTCGGTATGAATATCACTTTAACGGTTGCTGGTATTGAGAATGGTTCTTTCATAGGTAATGCAGATTTAATTATTCCTTATTTGAAAAAGTTTGGTGAAGCAGTACATTTTGAAACCGGTGACTTTTTGAAATTAACTTCTGGAAGTAAAGTTGCTTCTTTACCTATGGTTGTTAATCACCCAAACATGGAAGCCATCACCCGTATTCGTGAAATGGTAAAACATATTTCTTATGAAGAGGAACTAGAAAAACTTTGGGCTTTTGGTTCTTCAAAGTTTGAAGGTGCTTTTAAATTAAATAGAGATGATTTCAATGAAGCAATTAGTCTTTGTGAATTAGTTAAGAGTGGAGTATTCAAATTGAACTTTGAAAATGGTGAATTAACCTTCTCAAGCACGACTAGTGTTTCTAACAAATACGAAGAAAAATTCGAATTAGAATCACATATTGGAGATGCGGCAACATTGGAATATTCCGGCCCATTACACAGATTCTTTGAGAAAGGACAAGAACTTAACTTTTATGTAAAAGATGAGTTTCCTTTGCTCATTGTAGCCAACAACAGAAAGATATTAAAAGCACCCTATACCGGTGGTAATTAAAATGATAATTAGTAAATGCTTAGACGAAAAACACATATACACAGCATGGCGAGAAAATGGCGAGCGTAAATTTAAACTTGAGGCTTTCGACCCTTACTTCTTTATAGAAGACGGAGAGTTTAGGTTTGATGATTATTCAGCAAGCCGTCACATTACCCGACCATTTAAGTATATTAAAGGCGATTGGGTTTCTTTGCAAGGTAAGCCTTTACAAAAGGTTGTTGTTGAAAAGGCTAGTGATATTTACAAAGCCCGTAAAAAATGGAACAAGACCTTTGAAGCAGATGTTTCTATTACTAACAGATATGCTGTTGATAAGATTCACGAAATGCCGGAATACGAACTTCGTAAATGGTATTGGGATATGGAATGGCAACAAGGTGGAGAACACCATGATGAAATTACTACTATTGTAATGTACGATAATTATGATAAAGAATACTATCAATGGGCTTGGTTCCCTAATTATGAAGGAGAGCAACCGTTGTTCTTTGATGATGAAAAGGAAATGATTGAATCCTTTATTCGAGTTATGGTAAATAAAGACCCCGATATGTTAATTGCATGGTTTGGTAATTTTGCAGATATTCCAAAATTGCTTGAAAGGTGCTGTGCTTTGGGAATTAACCCCATGCTCATGTCACCAATTAACCGCATAGAAGGGGTAAAGAAGACCCCTAACGGCCTTGTTTTCACTAAAGGTGAAAGTGGGTTCAGTCCGGTCCAACAGCCCATAGGGGGCCGCATAACCCTCAATTTAGACCTTGCTTTTGAGCGACAGTGGAATGATTCACAAAGAGGAACATTACCATCAATGTCTTTAAACTATATTTCTGAAGAAGTTCTTGGTAAAACTAAGTTAGTGTCTAAGAAATTCCCAGACCCAAATGAATTTTATCGCAGGGCTTGGCTCGAAGATACAGAAACATATCTTAAATATGCTTTAGTTGATGTTGAGTTAATGGTTGAAATTGATGAAACAAACTTTTGTAGCGAAGCAATTATCTCATTACAGCGATTACTGTGCGCTCCGTTTGAATCTTGTTTCTATGCAAGTAATATGGGTTCGATATATTTTATGAGGAATGCTACTTGGAAAGCACCAACGGGTGATAAAAATATTGAAAGACAGGATTATGAAGGTGCTATGATTTATGACCCTCTTAGTGAAGGAACGAACGGACTACATCTTAATGTAGCGGCTTTTGATTTTGCAGGATTGTACCCATCAATGATGATTGCTCGCAATATTTCATGGGAAACTAAATCAAACGAACCTACTGAATTTGGTGTTAATATTCTAACACCAAGAGATTTCTCAGAAACAACAAGAGAACACACACTTTATTACAAAACAGATAAACTTGGTTTATTGCCAAGAGCCGTTCTTGAATTGAAGACTTTGCGGAATGAATATAAGCGGCTCATGCGACAGGCAAGAGAGGCCGGAGATTCTAAGGAAGAAGTAAAGTGGCATAACAATCAAATGGCAGTAAAACGCCTAATGGCTTCATTTTACGGAATTGTAGCCTATCAAGGATTTGGTTGGGCTGATGTAGATTTAGCCGCTAGTATTACTGCTAGTGCTAGAGAAGCAATTAGATTAGCGGCATTTAAAGCAAAGGAGATGGAAGGATGAGAAGTGACATTTACAGTTTTTTAGCAACTATGTGTGAATTAACACACTCTCCCGAAACTGATTGGAAGAATCTTTTAGGAGAAGAAGTTCATAAACTACTAGAACCTAAGTGGACAGAATACAAAACAGTTGAGAGTAAATGGGAGTTAAATCCTCATTGGGATTTTATTTTTACGACATTAGCAACTATTCATTTTGCAGATGATAAATTGTTAGCCCCTTTCTATAAAACAATAGAGAACATAAAGGAGATGAAAGTATGAAATGTAAAAAACCATTAAAACACAATCCTCAATTCGAGGCAAGGATTCACTGTAAATTATGTGAAGCCGAAAGAATAATAAAAGAAATAACGGGTGAAGAAGAATGAAATTAATAGAACGATGGATATTAGAAGCGATGGACACATTTAGTGGTTCATTTACCCTTGATGAACTTAGGGGTGCTATTATTAACAAGAAAGGCAAGAGTATCTATATTGGAAATAGAACACAGTTGGCACACTATTGTAAAAGACACGCAAGAAAAGTTGATGATGGAGTTTATAGGAGGAAGTAAAATGACAAAGATTAACAATAGAATGAAAGTTTGGATTGAACAGGCAATTGTCGATGTACCTGAGCCTTTTACAGCAAAAGAAATTCATGGAATAATTTTAGATAATCGTAAAAATACGAATTATGTTTCTAGTCCGTGGTCTGTTGCTTACTACCTAAACCAAATCTGTGTCAAGAAGAGAATTGGAAAAGCAAATAGGTATTGGAGGAAAACGGATGAAGACTAAATTAATTACAGTAAAAGTATCGTATGATACTGATGAAACTTGGGAAATCACGAAAGAAGAAATTCGTGACATTCTTAAGATGATGAACAACTTAAAGAGGAACGCTATAATTCTCAAGGAGGAAGATGTATGATGATGGATAAAACCAACGAATTACTAGAAGAACTTCTTCTAATGATTGCTAAAAGCAATAAGATATTGATGATGGTAAATATCGTAAATATAGCAACCATTATAACCATAATGACGGTGATAATATGAAAGAAATAGGAATAAAAGAAATAGAAAAGAAACTTAAGAGGCTTGAAGAAGAATTGGAGGTTCTCTATAAAGAGAACGAACATCTTGTTAAGATGTATAAAGCAATTCAAGAACTACAACAAGAACATGAGGCTCCTGCTTCTAAGTTCGCATATTACTTGAGGTGATTAAATGATAGGTAAGTTTATTGAAATTATTTTTGCAATTATTATTATTACAATAGTGGCCCCAATAGGGGCTATGTTATCTTTAATTGGTGAGTAAAATGAAAGTGGTTTATGGACATACGGATTCAATCTATGTTCAAATAGATTCTGTTGAGTCGGCTAAAGTTGCCATCAAAGAAATTGAATCGTCTGTTAGGGAACACTTTCCTAATGTAATGGGATTAGAGCAACACCCTGTTGTATTGGAGTTCGAGAAGTATTATTCTGCTTTAGGTGTAGGAACTACGAAAAACAGAAATGCAGGAATGGTTGCTTGGGATGATGGAGAATGGTTAGAAAAGCCTAAATTTACAATGACCGGCTTCACTGCTAAAAGAGTGAGCGAAACAAAATTATCTAAGTCAGTTCAAACAGATGTTCTTAAAATGTGGGTCAATCAAGAACCCCTTTCTAAGATTAATGCTAAGTTAAATGCAGTTTATTCGTCAGTAATTTCTGGACAATTAGAAATAGAATCAGTTATAAAAAGAAGCCGATTGAGAAAGGAACGCTTTAATGTTAAATGTAATGAATGTGGTAGTAAATACCACTTGAATGAATGTTTAGATTTAAAGTGGTGTAAAAAATGCGGAGAAGACACGAAAAACTTTGTGACCTTTTCTGGAAAGAAACCGAGCATAGGTTCGGGTATTGCTGGAGTTCTATATGTTCAGCAGAAAAATCAAACTGATTTTGATGATACTTATTTGTATCTAAAAATTAAATCAATGGACACCTTCATCCATCCTTTAACAAAGGAGAAAAGAAATGCTGAATACATTTCAGGCATAACTTACGAAGACTTTAGTGCTTGTGAACCAGATTGGGAACACTATGCACAACAGGTCTTGAAAAAGGCCGAGCCGATTTATCGAGCGATGGGTTGGGACTTATCTAGCATAAGAACAGGAAAAATACAAAAAAAATTGGATGAGTGGTTTTAAATGAACGATGATGAAAAATATGAAGCAGTGATTAAATCAATGGATGAATTTACATACGATTGGAAACCTGAAAATTACAGTGACCCGACAAAGCCTATCTTAAAAATAACCAAGTCTTCTCTTGGCTCCTTTGATTGGTGCAATAAAAAGTATGACTTTTCTTATATCCAGCGTTTGCCTCAAGACCAAACGGAGGCTATGCGTAAAGGAACGGTCTTGCATAATCATAGAGAGGACTTTTTTAATGAGTTCGATGTTAAAAAAGCAGAAGGTATGAGTGCTGATGAAGTAGGTGAATACATTACAGCATTAACACCCATTGATGAATACTATGATATTTCTCTAAACATAGCATCGTTTGAAACTAGCCGATACTTGGAATCGAGAACTGAAAATAAGACAGAAGAATATTTACCTGTTTGTAATGAAGGTAAATTCGATGCGGAAATAACCATTCCTCAAGGCCCATATAAGGGAGATGCGTCACTTGGTTATGAACCATTCACTTTACAAAGGGATTATAAGATTCATATTCAAGGAATTATTGATAGAATCTTCCTAGAAAACGGTGGCTATGTTCCTTTTGAATTTAAAACAGGTCCGTGGAAAGATTATAAGGCGGGAATGATGCGTAAAGAGATGGCATTTTATCAATTGCTTATTGAAAATGCAGAACCCGAAGTCTTAATTAAGAATGGACTTGACCCGAATATACCGGTGACTCATTGGGGTTGGTATTATCCTGTATCAAACTATGTCTTTGCACAACCTGTTAAGAAACGGTCAATGACTTCGGTTATGTATAGTATCGCAAAATTACTAAGAGCCTATGAAATGAAGCAATTTCCTACAAAATTCTATTACAAGACTTGTTCCTTTTGTAGTTTCTTTGGAATTTGTGAAGCGGCACAAGAAGACACATGGGTTTGATATTATGTCTGATAATATGTATAAAATAGCAGAAGACGCAATAACCATCCTTTCCCACTTAGGAAGATACGATGATGATATTAGAGGATATGCTGAGGCACTTCTAAATAGATTTGAGGCGATTAAATATGAACAATGAAATAATCAAATTAAAGGTATTGGCAAGGTCTTGGACATTCTCAGAAATATCTAATCTCAAACAAACTATCGACTCGCTCGCTAATGAAATTTATAGCGAGTCGAAACTTAGTGAGAGGTTTGACTTAATCAGAGAAATAAAAATAAACGAAGGTTTCGTTGGACATACATTTGAAGATGTTATGCGAAATGCAATAAAAACAAAACTCTCCGGTGAAATTGCCGGAGTAATTAGAATAATGCTGAACACAGCAACAGTTGATTTTGGAGGTAATGAAAATGAAATATCCGAGGGAAGTATGGGCGGGGAGCCACATCAAGAACGCACCACAGATGAAAAGAAAAATAGTATTCTCGAAGAATGAGTATATCAATTTTGTGAATGCACAAAACAATAGGACGAATGTTTATACTACTGTTTATGATTTTGAGCATTTTTCTGAAACTGCAAAAATAGATTCCTCAGTTATACTAGATAGAATATTCTTAGACTTTGATGCACATGGAGAAAAGATTGAGAAAGCCTACCGTGATGTGTGTATTGTTATGGAATTAGTATTAGAACAACAATTTGAATATACTTTATTTTTCTCAGGTCGTGGTTTTCATATGTTTATTTTTGGAGAACCCGCAGAAGATATGAGAAGTATTCAAACCTTTTTTCGTCAAATTAAAAAATACTTGATTTCAAAAGTAGGTGAGGACATAACGCTTGATGATAGGGTCGGACAAACAACACGATTAAGGCGTGTGCCAAATACAGTTAATATGTCTTCTTCTGATAATGAAGGCAATCCTTATTTTTGTATTCCTCTAGTCGAAGAAGACCTTTCAAACGATGTAAGCCACATTCTTTCTTTAGCATCAAGTATGAGGCTTATACCCTTCAAGAAGGGTGGCAAAATCAAGGCCAAGTTTCCCATCGCACCCCCTATCGAAGCGGTTGAAGGTGAGATTTCAGTACCTAATTATTCTGGTAAATTGCCAATACTGCCTTGTTTGCACAGTGCTATTATGGTTGAGAATCCATCGCACATGGCGAGAGCATATTTAGTTTCTTGGTATAGAGATTTACTAACACAACGAAGACCATTACAAACAATAGCAGAAAAACAAAAAGTATTAGACATAATAGTAAAAGAAATTAAAGAATTAGTACAAGAGAATGAAGAGATTTGGCTAGATTGGAATGAATATGAAACAAGAAAACACGCACGATTTACAGTGTTTGGTAATTACAAAACACCATTCTGTAAAACAGTGCTAATCCCCGATGGGTATTGCGTGGGGAAGTGTTGGCGATACCCGACCTTTTTAGATAAGGAGGAACAAGTATGTTAATTATAGACAGTAGAGAAAAAGAAGGTTCTAAACTAGTAAAACTAGTTGAGAGTAAAGCGAAGGGTTTGAATATTCAAACTGAAAAGAAATGGTTAGAAATTGGAGATTATGTTTTTGACGATGTTTGTTTTGAAGCAAAATCAACAACTGATTTTTTGGGTTCCGTAATAAGTAAAAGATTGTGGACACAAATAGATAACATGGATAGACATTACAAAACTAATATTGTTATTATATATGGTGATATTGCCGAAGCAATATTTAATGTTAAAAAATATAGCAAGGCTAAGATACAGGAACCTGCTAGAAGTATTATGTTAAATAATAAATTTCTAGGAGCAATAGGCAGAATAACATTAGATACTGATGTAAAGGCGTTTTGGGTTCCAACCGAAGAAGAAGCATCTTTGATTATTACAGCAATTTGTAAAATGAAACCTATACAGCGAGATGTTATACGACCCGAAGTATTCAAACGGGTCAGCACAGACGACTTAAGACTTGATGTTCTCACAAGTATTAAAGGAGTATCAATTAAAAAAGCCAAAATCTTAATTAAAGAATATGGTTCTATCATGGAGATAGGAGAACAAACAGAAGAGGAATTGCAGTACCTCGATGGAGTGGGTCAAGTATTGGCTTCACGAATTTTAAACACTCTAAATTCCGAAAAGAAGGTGAAAATATGAATGAAGATTATGATGAAGAATGGGAAGAAACTTTCCTAAAAAACCACGAAGAAAATACAGCATCTTTTAGTGAGAAACTACCTGAAATTGTTAGACTTTATCAAGAGTCAGCAGTAAAGGTTGCTCACTTTAATGAAGTACCAGCAGTGATTAATTTCTTTGCTTTGCTTGGACAAATATGTAAAGACTTTGTGAAGATACCAAATGGTAGAAATATTGAAGATACACGAATACATTCGTGTCAAATACAAACTTCCGGTTCAGGTAAGTCAACATTGTATAATTTTACTGGGCCTATTGCAAAAAATGTATTTGCCAGAATAAATAAACAAGGGACTCATCCAATAGATAGAAATGTTATTGACGAAGACGGTAATTCTAAAGCAAAGCAATTTGATACCTTTTCCGTTCAAGTCGCTACAAGTGCGGCTTTAATAGGAACATGGAAAAACATACAAGTAATGGACGAAGACGATGAAGGGAATGAAAGACCTACCGGAAGATGGGTGGAGAAATTCTTTTCGGGAGCCTTACAAGGGCATGGTTTTGTCCATTACGATGAGTTTGAATATTCCGGCGTATTTAGCCCTAGCCAACACCAGCAAGATACTGTGGTTTTATTGAATACTATGATGAATACTTTACACGGTGAGAGTTGGGTTATGCGTAAAATTTTAGTGGATGGAAACTTAATCGAGTGCTTTTCTGAAAGAAGTGTTCTTGCTATGACTTATCCACCAAAGGAACTAAATTCTATTATGACTGAAAAGGGACTCCTTCAAAGAATGCTATGCTTTATTTGGGAAGTTCCCGAAGCCGTTTTAGATAAAATGAGAAAGCAACAGATACTCAAAGCCGGTATTTATGAAGATGTTGAAGGGCCAATCGAAGACTTTACAAAGGCAATTATGAACATTTATAATACGCTACAAGCGCACTATAAGGAAGTTCTTGAAGATGGAGGAACTGCTATGGACACAATGGTTTATACAGATGATTTTAGAGAAGTTCTAATGTTAGAATATGAAAGCATGATGAACTTTATTAATTCTAGCGGTTTGTTCGTAAGAGAAGTCGCTAGCAATTTTATTACTCGGCTACTTAAAATTTTAATTAAAATGTCAGTGCTATGTAGTATTGCTCAAGCACCGGCTATTAAAAATAAAGACCTAAGATACCGTGTGACAGGTCAAAATGTTAGGCAAGCAGGGGCCATTACCCGACAATGTTATAAGACATTGGTTGAATGGCTTGAGCGAAGCCTACGACAGCAAGGGCCGAAGTCTTCTGTAATCTCCCATAAAGAAGAGTTTATCAATGTTTATGACAAAATGGCAACAGTAAAGGAACCATACATCAACAAGACTTTATTCTTACAGGAACTTCAAACTGCAATAGGTAAATCACAGGCTCAAATATACAGGATATGGAATGAATATGAAAGGTTCTTTGATATGAAAAAGATAGGTCGTTCACCATATTTGAAACTAAAGGAGGAAAGCAGATGAAATACGAAAATACATATGTCGTTTTTGACATTACGAAGGGACCGAAAGTTATTATAGAAACATTAGATACTTACGGTGATGAGGGTTGGGAATGTTGCAGTATGCTATCAGTAGCAAACACAAACATTGTGGCATTCCTTAAACGCAGAATTGGCGTAGAAGAACCCGTTGATGAAGAAAGCGCAAAGATTTCTAAACTATGGACTAACGGTTCGTGATTTCAATGTCCGTTTTAGCATTAGATATTGAAACAAAGAATATGTCACATGAGATTGGCGGATTTGCTAATACTCATATGTTTCAAGTTTCAACAGTTGCCACTTGGGATGGAAATACAGGAACTGTTTATGTTGATGAACCTGTTGATTCTTTCGCCAAAAGCGGTCACATTGTAAAGTCTTTACAACAGTTAAAGTATGACTTAGACGAACATCTTCAAAAGGGTGGTAAATTATTAGGTCATAATTTAGCGGCATTTGATTTGCCTATACTTAGGGATTCTATGGATATATACTGTATTCATAAATATTTAAAGGAAAATAAATACATAGACACAAGCAAAGATTTACTCAAGGGTCATGGCGAAAGGTTTCAACTGAAGAACTTAGTCAAATGTACTATGGATGATTTCAAACTGATGGATAGTGCAGATGCTCCTAAGTTATGGAAAATGGGTAAATACGATGAAGTGGTTGAGTATTGTATGAAAGATACTCAATTAGTTTATGACCTTTGGAGTTATGGTAAAGAAAACGGCATAGTAAAAGCATTCTCTATTGAAAAAGAAGAGTTTATAGATTTAGGAGTTGATTGGTAATGTCCACAGCAGAATGGTTTGGCTTGTTTATCTTCTTGATAGTAGTTTCGTTACTATTCTTCGCAGCATTTGGTGGTTCTAATATCACTGAAAAAAGCGTGGAAGAGTACATTAGCAGACTACTTGGTGAAGATAAACAAGGCGAGAATAAATGAGTTTAAAACAAACTTGTAAGTATTGCGGAAAGAATACGCTTGCGAAGCGTATCTTAGGGTTTTATGTTGGTTCAAGTGACCAAGTAAAATTGTGGGAATGTAGAGAGTGTAGGAGTATTTGGAGTGTAAAAACAGAAATAGCGGGTCGGCCCTAACGGGTCGGCTCGCCTTTTTTTATGCAAAAATTTTTGAACTTCTTACTTTACTAACCATAACGATTGCCCACTAAGGTAGGGCCTATCCAAAGAAAAATGAAGTAAGATATTGCAATTATAAATAGCAACATCTTTATGATTAATTCTTTTTTTATCATGGACTTAAGAAAGTTAATGTATAGTTCGATGTATCTGAGCCGCCATCATTGGTAGCAACGACTCTAACTTCAAATTCTGCCATAGAACCACCACTTATAGAACCGGCTAAGGTAATTGCTAAATTTGTCCAATTAACAGTTGTTGGGCCTGTAATACTCCCGCTACTTGGAGTTGAACTATATGAAGCAATAACTCCTTGCGGGTCGTTAATATTCAAAACAGACCATTGAAAAGTATTTACATTTCCTACAACTTGTGAATAAAATCCAAAAGTAATAGTAGAACCTGCTAATCCCGCTACAATATAGGGATTTGAAAAATCATTATCATGTGCGACAGATGCTCCGATAGTAGTAGTAAATCTATTATCATTACCTGCGGCATCTTGTATTAAAAGAGAAGAAGGTGCGGCTTCTCCCCTTTTAGGATAAGAATTGAAACCAAGAACAACATAACCAAAACTCACTCGTCATTCCCCGCATTAATATCATAGAATAATTTAAGGCCAATAAGACGAACTGTTCCTGTTTGTGAACTAGAACTCGTATCTAAACTTAATCTAAAGTAGGTCACACTATCAACAGAAGCATTTGTTATTGTTAATGCTCCGCTTTCTGGACTAGTATTGAGGTCATTAGAAGTACCGCTATGTGCTTTTGCTCCGGTAGCGGCTATTGAAGGATAACCGCTATTAATTGCATAGTTATCATCAACACTTATACCCGTCAAATTCCAAACGGCTGTTCCTGTATTTGTTCCTGTGACAGTCCAAAATGGTTGAAATGTCACTGTTCCTTCGTTCCAAGATTTAGGGAATGCAACCGTAAATTGACAAAAATCATCTGCATCTGCGGCAAAATCCAATACTTGTAGTTCCGGCCTACCTGCTGTCATTTCAACTTGTGTCAATACAGAACAACCATTTGTTGTTAATGGGGTCATGGCTGATGAAGGAACCCAAATAGAATGCTTTCCACTCTTTAAGAAAACAGTATCAGTTCCCGCACCGTCAATCATGTGTAGTTCATTATCTGCATTAGTGTAGAGTTGTCCTCTATCTGCTGTATTTGTAGGTGCGCTAATTTCATCAAGAGAAATGGCTCCTTCAACTGCCAATAAAGAATTAGTATCAACGGTAGCCGTACCTATCGCTACTTTTCCATCATCGTTTATTCTCATTCTTTCGGTTTCCGAACCATCTCCTGTTAAAATTCTAATTCCATCTCTTGAATCAGTAGCAATATCCATTCCAATAAAACTGGAACCGGCAGTTCTTTCGAGAGTTAATCTTCCAGATTGACCATTTGTTGAGTTATCTGAAATTAAAGAAATACCCGCCCTACCAATACTTCCAGCAACATCTTTTGAAATAACTAAGTCAGCATCATTTTTATCAACTCCTGTAATACTCACTAAACCTTGACCGTCAATTGAAAAGACGGTAGTATCTCCATCTCCGTCCGAATCATCATCAGTCACAACCTCAAACTTTTCATCGGCAGTATTATCAGCCAATATGAATCTAATGTCAGCATTAGCAATTGTATTTCTAAATACTGTTCTATCATTAGTTCCAACAATAGACATTGTTTCTGTATATGTATTTGATGCAGTATAGGCAATACTTACACTGTTATCTGTTTTATCACTTGTTAAGAATTGAATATTTCTCGTTCCATCACCTGTGGTGGAAGAAACTTCAATTATAGCAATAATTGTGTCGCCGGAGGTATAATCGGGAACTTTATCTGCCACAGTTGGTTGTCTTATTTTTATAGCATTTGAAGAATTTATCACCAATAAGTGATAGCCCTTATCAAATTCTGTATGGGCTAATAAACTAGTATCATTACTTGTTGTACCAATAGTAAAATTAGCCGCACTTGCAGTGTATAATTTACCATCTCTCAAATAACTTCCTTGAGCAACTTGAATAACATTCCCGCTAGTAGCCTGTGTTATATTGAAATCGTGTGAAGCCGAATCATTTGACCCCTTTACTACTATATTTTGTCTTGCCATTTGGGAAAGACCTTTAATTAAACCAGTATGGGGAAAATCTGAAGCGTCTGTAATTGCTGCTAAAGTTCCTCTTCCCATTGTTGAAATCTTATGCGGGTTATTTTCTACCATCTTATTCCACCTCTAACATTAAAAATATTTCTAATTGTTCGTTTGACGCAAAAGGGCCAACACCTTCAAAATTAACTCTTGATAACATTTCATCAGTTGAACCATCGTTTCCTCCGAAACTTGCTTCACGAATAACTTTACCTGTAATGTTTGCACCTTCAACCATTATTTTAATTTCAATTACATTGTCGCCGGAGCGTGTTGCGACATATTGTGAAGTAGTGACACCTAAAGGAACATCTAATGTGGTTGCGGCTGGACTTGTTGAATTACCACCTAATCCAACATCACCTTCTGCATTTGTGTGATTTGCTAAAGTTAAAATATAGGCCGCAAGTTTATCTCGTAATAAGTCAGTTATCAAAATTCTTCCTCCACTAAGTCTGTATAGGTGATTGTGGCCCCACCTGTGAATCCAAGTGGTGCTGTTCCTGTATTTAATGCTGTCGTGAATCCAAGTGTCATTGAACCCGTTGTTGCTCGTTTGCGAACTAATAATCTAATTGGTTTAATTTTAACAGTTTCTAAGAAACCAAGAACAGTTGATTGCTCATTGTTTTTAGTATTCTGTAATGTCTGAGCAGTATCAACATCAACAGTAAGTTCGGAAAATCTATCTTCTAACTGTTTGCTGTATTTACCTAATTCTAATTCAAGTAAGCCGGTCATTAGGTGGGTAATTTCTAAAACGATGTATTGATTTCTAGGTATGTTTTCCTGTTTAACTTCTACATTGACAACATCACCAACTTGTATTTGGCTTATATTATTATGTCCTATTTTAATTCTAAGTTTTTTATTGTCGCCTTTATGTAGAATAAGAAGTTCCTTTGCTCTCGTATCAACTTCTTCTTGAGTTGTTAGTTTTCTTTCAAAGACCTTGAGTGTTTTTCTTCCAACCTTCTTAACGCTTCTTAGGTCTTGTTTCTTAGATTTGTGAGATTTACCATTGACTATGATTTCATTGTATTCTTCAAATGTGCTATCTAACACTTCGTATTCATAGATTCTAATATCGCCGTTATCGCTAATGAGTAGGTCATTGTAAAAGCCAGATGAGTCTTTTGGTTTTATTTCAAAGGTTTCATTCTTTTGTATTAGGGTCTGTTCTTTCTTTCTTAGCAAGAAGTTAATTGCTTCAAAGATACTGATGCCGTCAAAGTTAGGAGCAACGAAAAGAGGATAAGTTTCTTTTGTGATAGTAAATGGTGTGTCTTGTTCTTCAAGCAATTCTTCTATGAGGTCGTCTGCTTCTTGGCAAATACTAACGACAGAACCAATCATGGCTCTTTTTGAATTGGTGTCAATTGGTGACTCTCCACCAACCGTAATTGATGTAATTTCCGAAACTGAAACTACACCAATTGTTTCTTTAATTTGTGAAAAGGAAATAAACTTTTCATGTGAAGAAACGCTTTCATATGTTAGTTCAGTAGAATATACATTTTCTCCGTCACTCACACAATACTTTCCACTTTTATTTTCTAATATGTTATCCATTGAGTCAGTAGTGACAACAGTTTCTGTATCTGAGGATAAATTTTCAATGTCTACTAAAACATACATTGATAAAATACCTTCATTATTTCCTTGTAAATCCCTATCTCCTTTAGCATTTTGTAATTGATATGCATTGATTCCACTATACATTTCTTGAGAGTATGGTTTTTTAGTATAAGAAGAAGAAAGAGTATTTAGTTGTATCTTTTTGGGTGAATAATCATATGAAAAAGTATGATTTGGTTGAAGGACTCTATAATAATCACTTGTTAAACTTCTATCCGTGACAATAATGTGAGTTTCAGTTCCGTTGCTGTGGTCTATTTCGTGAGAAATAACATATGCTAATGTTGTTGGAGTTGCGTCATTAAGACTTTTAGTTTGGCCTGTGGTTAAACTTCCCTGTGTTCCACCGCTATCCACATATTTACCTATTGTTGATGCTAAATATGTTCCAGTTAAATCAACAAACTTTAGCCAAGTATGTTCACCACTTGCAGGAATAAAATACCTAATAATATCGGATGCTCCTATTGCTTTATCTGGGCTATTAGAACCATCATAATGAGCACTTGTATCTATTTTTAGTCTTGGTTTGAATGCTAACATCGCTCCATCTGCTGTATTAGAATAAGTTATATTTGCAGAATGGTCCAAGGTTTCTTTATCTGCAAATTTTTCATTTAATGCAAATCCAACTAATCCTATTTTATTTGTTGAAGTGCTATCTCTATACTTATTGGCACCGGTTATTTCAGCACCAACCATTCCAGAATCAACTAATTGACTTCCTCCTTCTATTTTAAATCTATCTAAAAATACAGGCAACCAACTTTTAATATACAGTTCATCAGCACTTGTCACTCCTGCCGCATCTGTATTGGCAGTAAAATCATCTAAATCATCAAATAATTGGAAAAGTTTAGATGGATGATGGTCTAGTGCTGAAGATTCTGCTAATTTGCTATCTCCTTCTATTCCTATTGGAGCATAAGTATTGTGGTCTTTTGTAGCAGGTGCGCTTTGATGCCCTAAAGCAACGCCGTAATGGTCGGACCATTCACTACCCCCACTACTGCCGTCTGATTTTTTTGTGCCATATCCTTCTATATCATTATTAACAGCATCATCAGCATTGTTAATAACTGCACTTCTAAGCATGTGTATTTCTTTACCAAATCTAACAAAGGTATCTACTTCTCCATGTCCAGAAATTAAAGCCTTTTCTTCAGCAGTAGCAACTATTACTTTTTGAGCACCTGCGCCAGTAAAGTAAGCATTACCATTTGTTTTATATGCTGTGGCGGTAGTCACGATTCTTGTAAAACTACCTGAAATTGTAGAACTAGAGGAAACCGTACCTATATACCTTCCTTCACTATCCAAGATATAATCACCATTAGCAATAGTAATAATGGCGGTCATATCAATTTGAGTTCCACTGATACTAGAAATATTTCCTAAACTAACAATACTAACATGTGGATAATAAAACACAGGAAGAGTTTTATTACCAGCAGGGGGATTTTCTGGGTCAAATTGGTTAAATGCCCAATCAAAACAAAGTTCAGTTAAACGCATCATACTAAAGCGATTTAAGGAAGAAAGTGTTTTGTCGCTGGATATAATTGAAGTCGATGAATAATTACCATCTTTATGTGTTATTGTTTTAGTTGTGACACCAGTATTATCTTTTGGGTTTGAAGATTCAGTTGTTATTGGTTCGGTTAATGCAAGAAGGTTATAAGAAGTAATATCTCTAGTTTGTCCAGAATACAATAGACTGTCTTTTCTTGTTGATGAATATGCTCTTAAGTCAGAATTTACGAATAAAAACATTCTTGCTACTTTAGGGTCAGGTTGTTGAATAATGTCTTTGGCTACATAGGGTGTTTTTAATTCACTTGTGTTAGTATGGGGGTCGGGCGGTAAAAGATATAGTGCGGCAGAACCCGTTGGATGAACAATAGTATCAAAGAATTTAGAACCGCTTGGTGGAACATAACCCCTAGTTTGTATCAATGAGTGCGCTCGAACTGGATTATCTGTTTTATTGACACCCGTTAAATTATCTTGTAATCCACTATCAATATAGAAAGCAGGATTAAATTTATATGAAGAAGCGTAATATGGAATCTTATTGATAATACTTGCATAATAAGTTAAATCACCAAATGCAGCATAAGAGGTCACTTTGGATTTAATGTTATTCACATTACCTTTTTCTAAGTTAATAATTCTGTAATACGAAGCACCTGTTCTATCAGCAAATGTTTTTGAATAAGTACCCGTATTAAAATAATAAGGTATATCCAGAATGTTATACATTCCATCATCACTTGAAGATGCGCTCCTACTTGGGTGTAAAGGTGCAATAATCTTACCACCGTGTAAATGCGCTCCATTTAATATTGAAAGTTCATGAGTTAATTTAGTCGTTTCATTTGTAGTATTTGTCGTAGAATTACCATCTCTTAACAAACCACCATCTAATGTGTGTAATGTAGAGCCATTATCTGCATCGGGTATTACTCTATCAATATAAATTCTAATTGTAGTGTTGCCACCAAAATAATTGGCTTGTACTATGAATCCTGCAAAAACATCAGAAATATACAAAGGCTTTCCATGATACCTTCTTGGGAATGTTGTGCTAGATAAACTAAGAATTGAAGTTGTTTCTAAATAGGTATTCCCACTGGAAGCAACAGCCGCAGAACTTAAAGTCCCTAAAGGAATTTTAACATCAATATCTTGTGTATTACCGAAGTTATTATCTACTCTAGCCAATGTTAATGGAATGTGTGGAGCGATTTCAATAACTTGGTTTCCTTCTACTTCTTGAATAGAAAGAATATTAAAATCAATAAGTGTATTAACTGTATCAAAGGTGGAATATGATTTACTTGAAGCATTATCATCTAATCTTGCTTGGAAGAGATTATCTGATTTCATGTTCTTTGCTTCACTTAAGTAATATCCCCTTGATTTTGGATTAGTAGTATTTATAGAAGATGGTGGAAGAGAAACAGTTTCGACGCCATCCACTAATGTAGTACCACTTTCAAAGAAAAGACCTTTATTTGCAGTACCATAAAGACTAGTAGCAGAAGAAACAAATGCATTAGAAGATAATGCTTTATTGAATACCGTATATTTTGTTGACGCTTTATATGCTGCTTTAGTGTCTACTTCTCCTTTACAGGTAGTAGTAAATGAAAAGGAAGTTCCTGTTCCACCGGAAGATATTTCTCCAAGATATACCATTGAGCCACTAGTCGTCTTAGCAAATATTTTATCCCCTGTAATTAGTGTAGTGCTTCCACTTAAAGTCAAAGTATTGTTTGTAAATTCAGTTGTTGCATTTGCTCCTAATGCTGTGACTTTATTATATGGGCTGTCCGTTGAATACACAATATCTTTTGAGAACAATGTATTTTTTTCTATAATTGGGTCAAGTAATTCTTTAAGTTTATCAGCACCATTGATATTCATTATGGTAGCACCATCAACTTTTTCTTGTTTGAGGTTTGTAATCCTACCATTTAATTTTTCATTGTAAATCATATATTGCCCAGACATTTTATCTAATGCTGTCTTAGTATCGTAGCCTTGATTAAATAGAGATATGGTTAATAATCCAGTTTGAGAAACATACGAAGTGACTGTTGCCTCTAATTGAGAAAACTCATCACTGATTAAAGAAATAGTTAAACCGCCCTCTCTACCATCAATCATTTTCATTCCTGTCAAAAGAGTACCATCTGTTGTATTCCATGCTCTTCTATAAATTTCAGTATCTGCCGCAATTGATTCTAAGTTAGTGGAAGTAGTAAATATAGATTCTGTTTCTAATCTACTCTCAGTCCTAAATCTAAGATTTGATGCATCTAAATCAACCACAATCATTACTCTAGAATTGATTAAAACTTCATCATTAACATTTAAATAATCTCTTAAATCAACAGGAGTGTTTATAGCATAAAGTGGTTGATTACTACCATTCTTAGAGGTGTATGAAGTTATTGTTGCTCCAAATGAAATCCAATCATTAAAGTCGCCCCTATGAACCATTTGCCTTATTCGCAAGGCATCATAGTTAATTATTTTCTTTGATAAGATACGATAAGGGTCGGAGATTTTTAAATCAGCATAACTTGATTTGTTGCCAATAGATTCTTGAACTTCTAAATCAACAACATTAATAGTAGAATTGTTTTTAGTTGGAGAGTAATCATAATGTAAATATCTTGTAGGGCCGGATAAGTCATTCTTTGCATCAGCATCAGCAACATCTCTATTTGCATGTTCAATATAATTATCATAATCTGCATCATCAGTTCCAATATTAGACCTTTCGTTATCAAACATTGTCACAGTAATTGTCGCACTACCATGTGCTGCAAATTCCATAATTATTTTATTAGTTGAACTACTTGAATCTAAAGACAAGAACTTATTTGTTCCTGTTCCACTAGTTCCTGTTTTAATACCTGTTCCTTGTAATGATAAACCTTTGAACATTAGTGTAGAATCCATACTACCGCCGGTAATTGTAAGTTCAGCAGAACCGGCTACTGTTGTAGCAGTAAAGGTATTACCATACTTATGAAATAAATAATCTAGTCTTTCTAAAGTGTCATGGCTAGTGGCGTTTAATGAAAATTTACTGTAATCAACTACCTTTTCTTTATAATCGGAAACTGTTAGGAATGCAACTCTATTTGCCGCAGTATTTAATGTAATGCTACTTCCGTCACCCTCGCCATCTATTCTAGCAAAATATTTAGTATTGTGGTCTAATTGATTATCTTTATCTAAAGAATCATTAACAAACCAAAAGTGAGGTCTTGCTACTTGTAATGAAGTCTTTAGGTCTTGCTTAATACCTGCTGAAAAAGCAACGCCCTTTGAAGTAATTGCCGGCCCTTTGTATAATTTAAATTTAGTTCCTTGAGCAATTTCATTTCCTAATTTTGGCTCAAAGTCAAAAGAGTCACCTAATACATCACTAGTTTTAATTTCTGTAATTCTAGCAAAATGATGTTTTAGATGGTCGTCGGAATGAATTAAAACAAAGTAATAGTGAGTGTTTATATTAGGTGAGCCGGTTGCGGCATCTATTGTCGCTAAACTAACACCTGTTGAAGAAACAGTATCAAAACAATGAATATTGAATCCTTTTGTCACTGATAGATTTTCGTATTCTGCTTGTAATGTAGCACTACTTATTACTTCATTAAAAGCACTTTCTTCACTATCATCGGTATATATGGCAGAAAATAAAACATCTCCACTTGTAAATGATGTAGAGAGAGTAGTCATTACTGGATTTGTAGGAACATCAAAATTATAGGAGGCAACTGTTCCCGAACTTGGTTGGCTTGTTGCGACGAACATACCTTCATTAAATACATCTAATGTCATAAGTCCACCTCTTCAAATCTAAAGTAAAATAATGTATCGTTATAATTCGGGTGTAAATTAGTAATAGATGGAAAGCGTCTGCGAATTACTGAGGTTAAACACATTTCATGCATTTCTCCCATAAATTGTTTGTTATCTATTGCTGAACTCATACCAACTTCTCTATTACCATTGGCCCCAATAAATAAATCTTCATCTTCAAATGAAAATGTACCGGACTGTGCATGAGTTCCAGTTTTAACCAATAAGCCATTAAAGTAAATGTTTAATTCTTTAGCAGTTTCATCATAGGTGCAAGCGATATGAAATGAATTGTTGATATAGGTTGGGTCGGCATAAGTCCTTCGTAGTAATTGAGTTGATGAGGAAATATCGGCATTGTAGGCACTGCCGAGTGTGATGGTGTTGGCGGAGGTATCAGTCGAAGAAACGGTCCCTATGGCCGTAAAATCGTACCCATCTCGGATGAACAACGGCTCACCTTCGGAGATGGTATCGGAAACAACCGAAGAACAACTAATTGTAGTTCCACCCGAAGAAAAGTTTGAATCCACAAGTGCGGCAAAATCATATTCAATTCTTCCTTCTTCATTAAATCCATATAATCCTGTTGAAGTGTAAGTCCAAGCCCTATCCTTAGTTGGTATAATAACAACATTATCGGTAGTAAATTCTTGAACTGCACCACTACTTAATTTTATTCCAACTAAAATTTTATATTCAGCAGGTTGATTTGCATTGGTTGTCGTTGCATTTTTAAGAGAAATGTAAAAATTAGTGCTAGAAAAGATTCTCATTTCATGGGTAAGAGCATCTGCTATTGGGAGGTATCTATTGCTTTGTGAACTTGAAGCAGCATGTGGCATTATTTTTTTAGTATTGCTTAATGTTCTTCCTCTTAAAGATGCAATAGCGGCCCCATTAATATCATAAGGAGTCACAATGGCCTCAAAGGTAAAGTCACCACCATGCGACCAAATACCATAACCAACATCATCTGCTGAATCTGGAACATTGTCTGAGTAATCAATCTTAACATCTGCATTACACATAACAGGGAACACTAATGCTCTTTGTTTTCCTGTTAATACATCGTACATTTAATCACCTCAAGGAACAATACTTGCAACTTCAAACTCTAAACTAAAAGTCAAATCAAAGGATTCTGCTTCAAAATTACAAGTAAAACTTCTAACGAATCCTGTTAAGCCAATATCAGTAGAAGCATCTGGAAATGTTGAGAATGGAGTGGGAACGCCTAAATTATCCTTTGAATTTGCTCCACCTCTTGAACCGAATGTTAATGGAATTAAAGTTCCCGTACTTCTATCAGTTGTGTCTATTCCTGCTCTTGCAGAATACTCACTATCAACAAATGATGGCATTAAAATAACTAATTCAGAAAAGGCTTGGTTCTTAGCAAAACCTGTCGAATCAACACCAGCCGCAATCATTTGTGCAACTTCGTGTGCTGTAAATGTTAATGTTGTATTTGTTCCTCCAATTGTTTTTGTAATTGAAGTATCTGTTATTGTACCACTTAAAGAAATGTTTTTTGTTGCCATTCCTAAATCTAAAGCCGCAGTAATAGACTCGCCAACAGCAACACCTGATAATGGAACAGGGAAAGCAGGAATTGTTTTAGAAACACTTATTCCAACACTAGAAACATCTAATGGTATTGTGTTAATGGACAAGTCACTGCCACTGTATGCTTGTGTTTTTAAATATACATAGCCCATAATATCATCTCATTGTTCGAGTAGCACCTGTTCTATTCATCTTGGTGTTAATCATATTACCGAGTTCAGTCGCAATCCTACGCATTTCTGCCTTAGATGTATCTTTTGCATTGATGGTAATGTAGTTATTTACGGTAGTTCCACCCATCATTCTATTTGTTTGCGAATTGGTTTTAACTTGTGCGCCAGCAGGTAAATTGACTAATTCTGGCCCTTGCTCTCCAACAAGTGTCATTCCTCCGTGACTTGTACCACCTGTTGCTTTAGCAAAGAACTTGAATTTTTTAGCAAGCCCCATCAATAATAATCCAACAAATGCCCCTGCTGCTATAATCCAACCTCCAGCAACAAAGGCTAAAATTCCAATAATTGCCGTCATTCCAAAAACAATCATTTCTAAAACAGGGTGTCCTGCAACCTTTCTATAAAATGCTAAGAAAGCGGCTCCTATAACAATAGCCATTCCAATAGGTAAGGCATAAATTCCTAATAGTAATAGTGCTTGACCTGCTATCCATCTAACAAAATAAGCGGCAAGTAAGAACTTTCCTATTTTATAGAGTGCGGGAAGTACCACTTTATATCCTTCTTGAAAAAAGAAGTAATCCATAAAGTCAAGTAATGAATAAAATAACCCTACAAGAATCGCTAATCCCGCCTTTGCTGCTAGTAATCCTGCTTTGTAAGCAATATCAATTACGCTATTGACTATGGCTAAACCTGAACTAAGTATTGTTTCAAAGTCACCACTTAAGAATGCACCAATAATAGTAAATAAATTACCTACTATGCTCACCGCTGAAGTTATAATGGCGTTTATATCATCTAATGCCCCAAAGTCTTTAATTATATCAAAAATATCATATGCCACTTTAGCAAAAACAAGGAAGGCTAAAATTCCTAACATCGCATATATAAGGAAATTAAATGCCATTTTAAATAAAGGTTGTAGGCCCATAACTACTTTAAGCATTCTCTTTTGGAATTTTAATGAAAATTTACTAACAGTTTCACTAAAGGAACTTCTTGATTTATAAAGTTTAAATATTTTACTAAAAGGAGTTTCTTCTTTTTTTGGCGTAAGCGTACCAACTATCGCTTTTAAAACACCTTTTACAGATTCTCTCTCACCTTTAACACTACCTGTGTTAAAACCTTCGCCCGTTAGCATAGAATATGCTTTTCTTTTTTGGCTTTGTATTCCAGCCTTTATTCTTCCTCTTCCTTTAGCCGTTTGTAGATTTTCTTCAAACTTTGCGGCTTTTTTTCTAGCCGCTAAAAAAGTATTGACTTCCTTTGAATTGTTTTTTACCAAATCACCCAAAGACGCAAGAGATAATTTATATGCTTCGCTTTTACTTTTACCAGAAATAATGGCCTCGGAAAAAGCAACAGTGCTTTGTAATGCTTCTTCTTGCTCTTTATTATAAGAACCTGCGGCTAATTTTAACTTTCTATATTCTTCTGTTAATTTATCAACATTAAGAATAGCATCAACAGCCGCTTTATTTTGCATTCTTTGTGCGTTTTCTGCTCTTAACGCTCTTTCTTGAAAACCAGCCAAGATAGAAAGGTATGCTCTTGCTTTGTTCTGTAATTTCCATATCGGGCTTCCAGAAGTTAAACGACTTAAAGTAGTCCATGCTTTACTTGCTCCTTCCGTTCCAGCAGCAACTTCAACCATTGTGCCAAGAAAGCCGGAAAAAATCTTTTCACCGGCTAAAGCATTATCATTGAGTTCTTTTAAAGAACTCGAAGCCCGTTGAATTTCATCGACCATATTTAGCATTCTCCGCTTTCTTTGTAATCTTATCCATTTCCTCTGATTTTATTTCTTCAACTGCTGAGTGAACCA